>TARA_R110001592_G_scaffold152414_1_pt1 | contig 38103 bp, 28 predicted proteins | sample TARA_R110001592 | Tara Oceans TARA_R110001592 (sample SAMEA4398387) | marine metagenome | biome: Polar Biome; feature: [SRF] surface water layer (ENVO:00010504); material: water (ENVO:00002006), including particulate matter (ENVO:01000060) such as... | depth 5 m | reverse complement strand
GACAAACTAGTTTTTGGTTATTCAGGAACTACAGGAACTACATGGCCAGGTGACTTTATACATGCGGGAGGTACTGGAAGAACAGTTATACAATCAGCAAGTACAACAACAACTGTGACACTAAATTCTAGTACAGGTAGAATAAGAGCATATAATGCTGGTGGCTCCGTCTTAACAACTCAAACAGGAGTTATTTTTAGAGTTTACAACAATAAGTGTAGAAATGAAGATTCAGTCATATTATTAACATGTACAAATAATGATTCACCAGCGGATGCAAATCTAACGGCTTCATTATATGATGTACAACCAGGATACTTTGAACTAAGATTGTATAACTCGGGGAATAGTTCGGTTGATTTAACAACAGCTGGATGGATACACTTTTTGATAATTAATCACGAGTAAAAAATATGGAATTCTTTATAAGAAAAAACTCAACAGAACCAATCCTGAAGATGCAATTAGTGCAGGATGGAAGAAATGATTTTGATAGTTTTTATCAGAAATTGGTAAATTCTGCTATTTCTTTTTCTATGAAGGATACCAAGAATGGTGCATTTGTAATATTAAATAAAGCTGCGGGTATAGTGGCAAAAACTAATGTTGACGCTTTATCTCCAACGGAATATTATATATATTATCGATGGCAACCTAGTGATGTAAGTGAGGTAGGTAGATATCAAGCACAATTTAACATCTCTTTAATAGATGATTGTAGTGATTTAATTGTTCCTGTTAGAGAAGATTTGTATGTCAATATAACAGACAGTTTTGTAAATAGTTCTTGTGATTGTTAATTGACAATCACATTTTTTAGTTTTATATTTTAGTAGTGTTAAGTAAAATTCATGTAAACAACATGAAGCTAATAGTACAAACGTTAAAATTAAAATATGAAACCCACACCAGAAGAAATACAAAATTTCCTAGAAGGAACAGACCCCGAAAAATATATAGTAGCTGTAGAATACGACTATAGAACAAATTCCATTTATAAAATAAAAGAAGACCCAGAAAAAGGTAAGCATATCCAAAAAGATAAGTTCATTCCTTTTTGTTGGGTTGGAGACTTACGTAAGAAAAACTTTTATAGTAATAGTAAAGCTTTACAAAAACAAGCTATGTCTAAGCATGGAATTATTATTGAATCTTTAGAGACCGGAGACCACCAAAGACTAGAAGATGGTTTAAGGTATTTAGTAAAAAGTACCAAAACCTATAGAAGTCTTGTAAGTTTTTTTACACAAGGGGGTTTAAATCCTTGGGATAAAGAAAGTAGGGACTCCATATTAATTATGTCCCCCGTAGAACAATACTTAACACAAAGAGGAAAAAGGTTATTTAAAGGATTTTATGAATATGATGAAATTCATAGATTTGTATTTGATATTGAGACCACGTCTCTTAGACCTGACGATGGAACGATGTTTCTAATTGGTATGTCGGACAACAGAGGAAATAAAAAAGTGTTGTTTGCTAACGACGATGAAAGTGAAAGAAAAATGATTATTGATTTCTTTGACTATATTGACGAAATAAAACCAACAATAATTGGTGGATATAACTCTGCATTTTTTGATTGGGAATGGATTATTCGTAGAGCAGAAATATTAGGTTTGGAAATTGGAGACGTAGCTAAAACATTAAATCCTAGTGTAAAACTAAGAAGAAAAGATTCTATATTAAAATTAGGTGCTGAAATAGAAGACTATTCTTCCACTCAAATGTGGGGGTATAATATTGTAGATGTAGCTCATGCGGTTAGAAGAGCCCAAACAATTAATTCAGATATTAAGTCTTGGGGCTTAAAATATATAACTGAATTTGTAGGTGCTAATAAAAAGAATCGTGTCTACGTCCAGGGAGATAAAATATATAAAACATATGAAGAAAATTTAGACCACTATTTTAACCCTAAAACAGGTAAATTTAAACTTTGTGATGAAGATGGTTTAAAAGATTTATTAATTAGATATCCAGATACCTATAAAAAAATAGGTGGTGCTGAAATTGTAGAAAAATACCTTGGGGACGATTTAGATGAAACAATGGTAGTTGATGAACAGTTTAATCAAGCATCTTTTTTGTTATCCACTATGGTACCCACAACCTATGAAAGAGTATCTACAATGGGTACCGCTACATTATGGAAAATGTTAATGTGTGCATGGTCTTACCATAAAGGATTAGCAATACCCGTAAAAGATGAAAAAAGACCTTTTGTTGGGGGATTGTCAAGATTAGTTAAAACAGGGTTCTCAGAAAATGTACTTAAGTTGGATTTTAGTTCACTATATCCATCTATACAGTTAGTACACGACGTATTCCCAACATGTGATATAAGTCATGCCATGAAAGGAATGTTAAAATACTTTAGAGATACAAGGATTAGGTATAAAAACCTAGCAATAGAATACTATAATACCGATAAGAAAAAATCTGAGTCATTCGGTAGGAAACAACTACCAATTAAGATTTTTATTAATTCAATGTTTGGTTCTTTGTCTGCCCCACAAGTGTTTCCTTGGGGTGATATGAATATGGGTGAAAAAGTTACTTGTACTGCTAGACAATATTTAAGACAAATGGTTAGGTACTTTATTAAAAAAGGTTACGACCCATTAGTTATGGATACAGATGGGGTAAATTTTTCTTGTCCAGAAGACGTAGAAAAAAGACAATATATAGGGTTAGGTAATAATGAATTAGTTGTAAAAGATAAGGAATATGTCGGTTCTGAAGCTGACGTAGCAGAATATAACGATTTATTTATGAGAGGAGAAATGGGGTTAGATACTGATGGACAATGGCCTTCATGTATTAATGTTGCTAGAAAGAATTACGCTTTATTAACAGACACAGGAAAAATTAAATTAACTGGAAATACAATTAAATCTAAAACTCTTTCGGAATACATATCAGATTTTTTAGATGTAGGACTAACTTTTTTATTAAACGGACAAGGAAAAGAATTTGTAGATTACTATTATGAGTATATAGCTAAAATTTATAATAGGAACATACCATTATCTAAAATTGCTAATAAGTCTAGAGTTAAGTTGACAGTCACTGAATACATTGCTCGTTCTAAAAAAAAGAATAAGGCTGGAAACCCAATGTCAAAAATGGCACATATGGAATTAATACTAAAAGAAAATTTAAGTGTTAGTTTAGGGGATACTATTTTTTATGTTAATAATGGAACTGCGGTTTCTCATGGTGATGTACAAAATAAAAGATTAAAAGATGGGACATCAGAAACAGTATTAAGGTGTTATAGGATAAAAGAAGAAGATATGGAACGTAATCCCGATTTAAAAGGTGAGTATAACATTGCAAGGTACGTAAATGTTTTTAACAAACGTATAGAACCATTACTGGTTGTATTTTCTCCAGATGTAAGAGATAGTTTATTGGTAAAAAAACCAGAGGATATACAATTTTTTACTAAAAAACAATGTGAACTTATAAATGGTTTACCTAGAAGAGAAGGTGACCAAGACACACTAGAAGACATACTTAAATTAAGTGATGAAGAGGTAGTTTTTTGGGAAAAAATTGGTGAACACCCTGAAAAGTTCTTAAGTGATTTAGGAGTTCTTGAGTCCGTCTGACGATAACACGTACCATGAAGTGCCTTCCCATAATAACTCTACACTACTTTGAGGTCCCATGGAGATTTCTTCCCACTCCTCATCAATAAGACCGTAATGTGGTTTAACTACTGTCGGGGTCATTGCTTTAATATAAAATCTATTAGTGTGAGAAGGGTCTAAAGTTATCGTAATATCATTTTCTTTAGATACAATATACTTAATGTCGTTAGTTATATAATCTGTTTTTACTACTTTAACATCTTCAAAATTATCTTTAGTACCTACTAATGGTTCATCAGTTTTTCCTACAATCTTATACAAATCTTTGATTAATTCTAAAAGACCCACACTAAGTTGTTTATATTTAATACTTTCAACAGTTTCTAAAGACTGTTCTCCATTATAGATTACCCAATCATTTAAACCTAGATAATGTAGTTCCTCAGCTATTAGACCAATATCTTCTCTTTGATTTCCTTTCCATACGAACTTTTTAGAATTTAGTTTTAGAAAATTTTTAAGATGGTCTAGTTCTAAGTTTCTTATATTTTCTTTATATCTTTTTGATGATGAAGTCCTAAGTACATCACCACTACTTAAATCTATTTCTAAATCTGTACCAGTTCCTGCATGTAAAGTATACGGACTAATCTGTAGAGATGAACCATTTAGTCTTGGTTGGATGTTAAGTCCTACAACTACAGTGGTTCCCGTAGTAGCGGAGACTGTAAAATTATACGTGTCAGCACTTAGGTAATTAACTCTTAAATTATCTCCCCAGTCAGAAGAACCAGATAATGTAGCTACTGTTTGACATCTTTGATAAATTTGTCTACTTAAATCGGCTCTCGTATAAAAACCATTACCACCATAAGGATATCCCATATTAAATTACGTTATAAGGGTCCTGAAAAGGACGATATGTTAATGCTTTATTAAGATTCTCAGCTTCATTAGCTTTTCTTTCCATCATACTATCTTGTCTAAGTCTCTCAAGCCTACTAGTTAATTCTTCTGTAAGTTTAGATTTTTCATCTATACCTTCAGTTTGTAAACTAGAATAATCCATAGTTAGTTCACTATCTGGAACTTTTAACGCTCCACTGTATTTACCCCTAACTCTACCTAAAGTTTCTTTTGCTAGTGCGGTAAAGTATCTTCTAATCCATGCTTTTGCTGGTGGATTAAGGTCCACATATTTAATTGACTCTATTGGTACGTCTGAAGGTAATAACACCACGTCTTTATTTGCTTCTAAACAAGCGTCTCTACCATCTTTTCCCGTATCATAATACCAATACCAACACTTAGAGTCGTGAATTTCCCGATTACCAAAGTCAAAGTCACCACCAGGAACGTTATATAAATGTAAAAACTTACTACCATTAGGACCAGCTGTAAGTCTGTAAGTTAACTCAGAACTTATAAGTCTATTTTTTATATTTCGGTCTGCCATTCTTAATAACAAATCATTAGCTGGCATCATATAGTATGAACCAACCATGCCCATTTGAGCAAAACCTCCTCCACCACCTAAACCCATACCACCACCTAAACCACCAAAAGCACCTAAAAACGGGTCAACAAATGATTCATTTAACTCAGCCCTAGAATACCACATAATTTCATTGATTTCTCTATTTGCTGGGATTTGATAAATTTGTGTGTTAGCACTTAGTGTTACAAAGTCTTTTTTAAGTTCCCAAGGTCCACCAGCTTGGAGACCTACAATTTTAGAGTATGCATAAGTAAACGAAGTTTCCCAATCCAAACTCCTAGTCATAAATGCTCTAGTTAAGTCGGCTTCATCTATACTAATATCGTAAAGTGATGACCACTGATTTTCAATTAACCAATCTTGTACGTACATACCATAATCTAAAACAGCAAGTTCTAATAAAGAGTCTAACATTTCATCTTCTAGTTCTACACCAATAATTGGTGCTCCTAATTGATGTTTTAATTGGGTGTATAGTTTGGTTCTTTCTGTATTTGTTATTATTGTTGACATATCTTTATTTATAAATAGTTATTTTTCTATAACAATAAATATCTTATAATGTCTTCAACTCACTTAGGATTTCTTGGAATATATCATTGTCTGACATATTATCACCCATAACAGTATCTATTATATTTTTTTTCTTTTGTAGTATATTGTAAATTATCTGTTCTATAGTATTTTCATAAATTGGATAGAGTATGGAAACATTTTTTTTCTGACCTATTCTAAAAGCTCTATCTTCAGCTTGGGAATGGTCTGAGGGTACAAAACTTAGGTCATTCATAATTACAACTTCAGCAGCGGTTAAGGTAATCCCTACACCACCAGCTTTTAAATTAGAAATAAACACTTTTACGTTTGGGTCGTTTTGAAAGTCATCAACACTTTTTTGACGTTCCTCTTTCTTCATACTACCATGAAGAACTACCGAACTTTTTTTAAACTTATCATATATTGCCATTAAAGGTGCCGTAAAGTTTGTGAAGACTATAACTTTCTTTTCCTGTTCTAGAGCCTGACTTATTAACTCACAAGTGATATCTATTTTATCATTTGCAATTATTTGTCGCACTTTCATTAATTTAGCTAAATGAATAGCTATACCTTGATTCTTATTGTCGTCCGACCAGTCAACATACTCACCAACTTCCTTTTCATACTCTTTTGATTTAAGTTCTTGGTATATAGGTGTTATAATTTTATCTGGAAGGTCTATAACGTCTTCTTTTAATCGTCTTAAAACCTTATTTTGGGTCCTTTCTCGTAACTCATCTAAATTAGAAGCTCCATTCACATCCCAAATTTTCCTACCACCAGGACCACGAAATTGTCTACCAGCACAATATCTTAAAACATAACCAACCCAATTATTAGTTGCCCTACTTTCAACAATCTTTAATAAATTATAATAATTTATAGGTCTAGATGTCATAGGTGTACCCGATAACAACCAAACATTAGTTATTTTACTTGTTATTTGATTAACTATTTTACTACGTTGAGCTTTAGAGTTAGAAATATAATGGGCTTCATCTATAATAACTAAATCAAAATTACTATCTAAAATTTCCCTTTTTTTCTTGTCATCTAAAGAATGAAAATTCTTTAAAATATCATAATTTATAATGACGTAATCACCATCAATCCAGTTTTTACCGTCCACTATGCTAATTTCACCACTAGAGTAGTTCTCAATTTCTTTTTTCCAATTTAATTTAAGAGATGCAGGACAAATAATTAGAGTTTTTTTACATTTTTGAATTATGGAAGCTATGACAGCTGAGGTTGTTTTACCTAATCCCATATCGTCAGCTAAAATATATTTTTCATTATTTACTAATTTTTCTATCGCTGTCTCCTGGTGTGGGAGTGGCGGTCTATGTTTAAAAGGTGTATAATCTACGCTAATAACCTTTTTAATGTCAGTAGGAATAATTTGTGATTTTGGAATCCAAAAGCTATAAAGTTCTTCGTTCTCTAAAACTTTACCCCAAATTTGATAGGCCCTATCTTTTTGAATTAGTATTTTTTCCACCCATATTTGTTTGGGTGTTGTGGTTAATAATTTTTTCTCCTGTAGTTGTATTCCATAGTAGGCGTCTATATTAACCCATTTTCTTGCAATTTTAGGTACGGTATTTTTATAGTCTATTATATATTCGGATTGCTTTCTAGTGAGTTTATAGTATTTGCTTCTACACCTCTCTTTTATTCCTAAGATATAATTATTTGCCCCAGAATATGACTCTAGGATTATCGACGCTTCTCTTTCAGGTATGGTAACTTCCAAAATTTATAAATTTTTACAAGATAAATATAAGGGTTTATATGATATTTATAAATAAAAAGAAGCCATGAGTGATAAAAAAATACCAATAACTAGGGTAAATAAGTTCTTTGGAGGTGAAGATTTTCGTTTACAGGAACGAATGGGCATGGAATGGCTACATGGTTGGTTAAATTTTACATTAGTTTTATATCGTGTAGATAGAAGTAAAACAAACGCAGATGACGTTTATGGTGAAACCTCACCTGAAGAAATAAGATATTTCCCACCTGTAGAATTTAAAGGGTATGTCCAAATTGCTGAACCTACCAATTCCTCTTATGCTACAGGACTTGCGAGATATAACGAACCAGGTAATCTTAGAGTTAGTGTTTATAAAAAACATTTAGAGGAGTTGGATATAGATATTAGGTATGGTGATTATGTTGGTTATGCTGAGTCTGAAGATAAGGTTAACTATTATACTGTAGCAAATGATGGAAAAGTAACCTCAGACAATGCTCATACCATATTGGGGTATAAATCTTTCTACAGAACTTTAGTTTGTGTACCTACACAACCTGATGAATTTAAAGGAATATAAAAATGGCAATACCTAAAAAAGTAAAAAAATCGTTAGATATCTACCCAGTGGTTAGAAATCAAGAAAATTATCCACATGGATATAACGGAAGTGCTACGCCAGAAAGAAGAAAACAATTAGCAGAATTTATTACTAAAGATGGTACTTACTTACCTAAAAGTGTTTTACATGCAGATTTAGATTTGGGTATGTTAGAATTTGTTAAGTCGGAAATACCTATAACTTTACAAGGAAAAGAAGTACCAGTAATTAAACAAATATTAACCACACAAAGATGGGGAGAATTTACAAATACTTGGGAATTTGTAGATGGGGATGAAAATATAACCTTACCTTTTGTGTGTGTGGTTAGAAGACCGGATGTCCAGTTTGGGACCAACCCATCATTACAATACACAATACCCAATAGAAAAACATTTCATTATGCCAAAGTACCAACGTGGGATGGACAAAGAAAGGGAATGGATTTATACAAGATACCACAACCAGTTCCTGTAGATATAACCTATGAGGTTAGATTGGTCTGTAATAGGATGAGAGAATTAAATCAATTTAATAGGGTTGTACTACAAAAATTTAGTTCTAGACAAGCTTATACATTTGTTAAAGGTCATTACATCCCAATAATATTAGAAACAATAAGTGATGAAAGTCAAATATCTGATTTAGAAAGTAGAAAATTTTATATGCAAAACTACACTTTTCAAATGCAAGGATTCCTAATTGACGAAGAAGAGTTTGAGGTAACTCCAGCAATTTCACGGTCTTTATTACTTTTTGAGACGGGAACAAAAACTAAAAAGAAAAAACCACACAGTCTAAGTGATGAAAATCCGGATAAAGTTTGTGAGTCGTGGGACTTTTATAGTGGGTGTACATCTAACGGATTAACCGGTAGTACCTGTACCAACGGGTCTACAGGAATATCGAGTACTGGTTTTACAATTACCACATCTCATTCAGTTAATAAAACTTATGATTACAATATTAATTTACAACTATCCACTCAAGACAATGTAGGCACTTATTCAGTTTACCAAAATGGAACATTTTTAGGGGTAGACTATAATCAAATAATAGAAATTAGTAATGGTGATGTTTTAAGTTTGGTTGTAACCCCGACTAATCCATATAATCCATCCTCTATAGAGTTTTGTGGTAAGATATTATAAGTCTCCGTAAATGTCTTTTTTTGGACTACATTTTTCCAAAATTAATTTTTCTACAAACTTAAACATTTTTAAACCTTTATCATTACAATACTCTTTTAGTACCTTGTGTATCTCAGGTTTAATTTTTAGGTTTTTTATGGGTTTCTTGTCATTCATGGTCTTAAGGTAGAAAATAGTCATACTTTATTCATACTTAATCATAAATACCTAGTTTTATGTAATTCTTTTCGTTAAGAGATTCATATTTATTAAGAAATAAAAAGAATAAACAATAATTAAAATAATAACAGATGGCTAACAATTCTAACAGAGTTTTTGTTTCCCCTGGAGTTTATACTTCGGAGAAAGACCTTAGTTTCGTATCCCAAAGTGTTGGGGTTACAACATTAGGACTTGCAGGTGAAACATTGAGAGGACCGGCTTTTGAGCCGATTTTTATAAGTTCATACGGTGATTTTACTACGTATTTTGGTGGGGTAAGTGCTGAAAAGTACACAGGTTCCCAAATACCTAAATACGAACTAGGATATATCGCAAAAGCTTATTTACAACAATCAAATCAATTATTTGTAACAAGGGTACTAGGTTACTCAGGTTATGACGCTGGACCTTCATGGTCAGTAGTAACTTTAGGAGATTTAGATTGTTCTACATTAAAACATTTATGTGAGGCTGCAGAAGAAGGCAGTGGACATTGTTGTGGTGGAGATACAGGTTCTACAGAACAATGTTCTAATGAAGCTTCATTTACTACGGTATTTACAGCTTCAACTAACACAGTAAAAAATGCTGGTGGTGGTTCAGTAATAGATAGTATTATCGCTGGTTCAACTTTCTTAGCTAACAGAATGGATAACACCATAGAATTATACAATGGTAGTACTACAACATTAAGAGCTGATTTAACTTCGTTTTATACTTACGCAGCAGGAAAATTAAATGGACAACATCCAGCTACCTTAAATGGTTCACCTTCAGATACAGCAGTTTCTGGAACAGGATTAGGATGGTCGTACGGATGTCACCAATTTGCTGAATATTCAGGAGTTTGTTCAGGTAATTCAATTAATTATCCTGAAACAGCGGCACCGTTACCATACGCTTCAGTAACTGGACCAAACGGTTGGGGTGTGTCAGATAGATTAAGTAGTCACTGTTCAAATAGATGTAACGATAAAAATGATAGTTGGACGTATAATTTCTTCGATTACAACGCAACAACAAACCAATATGATGGATACTCTGTTTTAGTTTCGTTAGGTCAAAAAAGTGGTGGAACTGGAACGGTAACTTCAGCTATGGATTTATCGACTACAGGAACATCTATACAACAATCACAATACAGTGGTATTACAACAGTAACAATGTGTAAATTAAGTGGAGATACATTTTGTGAGTACCATGACCAAGTAGTAGCAACTTTCCGTTCAAGAGGACTAAGTACTTTGACCACTGGTGGTCCAATATACGACGTAACAGGTTCTACAGACGTGTCTTTTGTATGTACAGGTTCAACATGGAGTCAAGTTTTAAATGACCCATTCTCTGATTTTGGTATGAGAGTAATTGATAAGGCGGGTACGAGTAGAATGTTTGATGTATCTATGAATGAAAGTTCTACAAATTACATAAAAAGAGTTTACGGTATTGGTAATTTTGATAGAGATACTACACAAGTACCTATTTTTGTTGAAGAGGCTTACCCTAAAATGTTAACACATTTCTGGAAAAAAGGTTATGTAAGAGGACTAAGATGTACTTTACAAGCATTACCATCATTTAGAGAAGCTGCCAACTCAGACACAATTGCATTTTATCAAGAAAAATGGCAAACACCTGTAACACCATGGGTTGTATCGGAACTAAGAGGTTTTAAAGTATACCAATTATTTAGATTTATAACAATTCCTGATGGTGAAGCAGCCAATAGAGCAGTTAAATTCTCAATAATTAATATTAGTTTTGAAAGAGCAGAGTTTGATTTTGTAATTAGAGACTTTAACGATACTGACGCTAATCCTATAGTGTTAGAAAAATATAGTAGATGTAGTTTAAATCCGACTTTAAATAGTTACATCGGTAAGAAAATAGGTACATCAGATGGTACTTACGAATTAATGAGTAGGTACGCAATGTTAGAGATGAATCCAGATATAGATGTGGACGATACTCTATGGTCAGCGTTACCTTGTGGATTTGAAGGTTACCAATTTAGAAAATATGCAAACAGAAAGAACCCAACAGTTCTTTATAAGAAAAAATATGATTACCCAGGTGAAGTGGTTTACAATCCACCTTTTGGAACATCTTCAGGAGGTAGTAATGAAGTAATCAGTGCTGGTGATAAAGCAAGACAGGTTTATTTAGGTATCTCAGATACTATTGGAATTGACCCGGATTTCTTCCAATATAAAGGAAAACAAGCACCTATTGATAAGTGTGCAGACCCAACCGGTAACGATTGGCCTTGTTTGACACAAGGATTCCACATGGATAAGAACGCAACTTGTCTGTACACACAAGGTGAGTTATGTGCAGTTATTAATTGTGGTTGTCCTAACGGTGGAACTTCAGGTATAACTGACCAGTTTGTTGTAGGAGCTGCAACATTTAGTAAAGAACCTACTTTAGTTACTGACCCTTACTATAGATTAAACTCTAGAAAATTCACTATATTACCATATGGTGGTTTTGATGGGTGGGACATTTATAGAAAAACTAGAAGTAATTCAGACGCGTACAGAAGAGGACAAAGTGGTTATTTAGCAGGAGCATGTCCAACTACGGAATATCCTAACGCTGGTGGAGACGGTTCATTTAAACCAATTGGTACATTAGATGCAAGTACAGATTACTATCCATATTTAGATGCTATCCAAACATTTGCTAATCCGGAAGCGGTTAACATTAACATATTCGCTACACCAGGTATTGATTATGTTAATAATAGTAATTTAGTTGAGGAGTCTATAGAGATGGTTGAATCTGATAGAGCTGATTCACTTTATGTGACAACAACACCAGATTATAACATGTTTGTAGCAACACCGAGTGACGCAGCTAGTATAGTTTCACCTTTAAATGCGGTTCAAGCTTTAGAAAACACGGGAATAGATTCTAACTACACAGCTACTTATTATCCTTGGGTTTTAAATAACGACACAGAAAATAATGTAAGAATATACATACCACCAACATATGAGGTGATGAGAAACATAGCCTTGACTGATAACATATCATTCCCATGGTTTGCATCGGCTGGTTATACTCGTGGTATCGTAAACGCGGTAAAAGCAAGAAAGAAACTTACGTTAGATGAAAGAGACACACTATACCAAGGTAGAATTAACCCAATAGCAACTTATTCAGATGTAGGTACTGTAATTTGGGGTAATAAAACTTTACAGGTTAGAGAGTCAGCGTTAGATAGAATTAATGTTAGAAGATTACTATTACAAGCTAGAAAACTTATATCGGCTGTCGCGGTTAGATTGTTATTCGAACAAAATGACGAACAAGTTAGAAATGAGTTCTTAGACTTAGTAAATCCAATTCTAGACTCAATTAGAAGAGAAAGAGGTTTAACTGACTTTAGAGTTATATTGTCTGATGACCCACAATTAATAGACCAAAATACGTTGGAAGGTAAAATTTATATTAAACCAACAAGGTCTCTAGAATTCATTAGTGTTGAATTCCTAATAACTCCAACAGGAGCATCTTTTGAGAACGTATAAAAATGAAGAAAATTAATTTAAAAAAATCTAATATATTAGAAGGTTTGGGTAAAACCAAAAAGATTCATGAAACTTATGGGTCAACACCTCAAGAAATAATGGTTAGTGAAGAACAACTAACTCGTTTAATGGAAAAACAATATAACGAGCAGTTAACACCACCTGTAGATACGGAGGTTGGGGATAGTGAAGATTACTATACGGACATGACCGTTACAAATGAAGAAGACATTTTTGACGATTATAGACACGAACACCGACCTAGTCACGATAAGAGTGGTGGTGGACACAGACCTAGTTATGAAAAAGGTGAGTTTACTCCAGGTTATACAGAGGACCAAAGTGCAGAAGGTTTTGATGAAGATGAGATTGGAGCTTATTTAAATATGAATAAGTTAAAAGATTACGAATTAGGTGAAGCTAAAAATTCAAAACCAGATTTCTTAGATTTAGATAAAGATGGGGACAAAAAAGAACCTATGAAAAAAGCAGCTAAGGAAGTTAATGAAGATAGTGAAGGGGAAGAAACTTATAATTATGGTGAAGACGAAGGACAAGACGAGTATCGGTTAAAACATGATGACATGAGTAGTGGTCACAGAAAAAATCTTAAAAAAGATATGGCCTACGATGAAGACCATGAAGATAGAGGAGAATATGGTACCCACTTTGAATCTTTAGATAATTTATACAAAAAAAGTCAGTTAGAACAATTAGATTTAATGGTTATGGAAACATTTGATTCTATAAACAGGTCAATTATTAGAGAAAGAATTAGAGGTTTAAAAAGAACTGACTATATTTTAAATGAACAGTCAGAATGGTCTGGAGGTAGAAACCCAGGAGAGTCTGCAGCTAGTGGAATAGAAAATGTAGTATCAAGTCTAAAAAAAGCTTGGAATTTTATTAAAGATGAAAAAACTAGACATCAAATAATGAATACTTTAACTAAATTAGATAATTTTATGAAATATTCAGCAGAGTTAGTAGCTTCAGGAAGAGACCAAAAAGGTCCTAGAGGTTATGGAGATGTAACTAATCCACTTCCTTATCCAGAATTAGAAGATAATAGAATGGATATTGTTGATGATGAAATCGACATTATGGAAGAAGATTTAGAGTTAGAATAAAAATATTATGAAAAATAGATTTGATTTAAACGAAGAAGAAAAAAACCACATTAGGGGATTACATAACCTTAACGAACAATCGGGATTTTCAGAAAAACAAGAGGGTTCTGACAGATTGGATAGGTTTAATGCTAGACAGGAAATGGAAGACCTGGAATTGGGGGAACAAATGGTTGACCGAGTGGATACATTATCACATGAAGAGTTTATGTCTAAAGTCGATGGGTATTGTATAAAACTTCTAGGTGATGACGGTAAAACAGGTACAGAAGAAACTGAAGAAGACGACTACGACAAGTCTGTTGGTAATAAAAGTATAAAGAATTGGAGTGACACTGAACAATGGGTTAGAGCTTATTGTAAGGGTAAATAACAAAACAAATATATTCAGATAAAGGTCCTTTTTTAGGACCTTTTTTATTTTATAATTTTCCCACCATTACCCAACATTAATACTATTATTAAAGGAAATAATAATGGAGCTTTTAAAAAATGTGTGAAAATATAAAAGTTATACCATATGTTTGTGGGTGTACCATTGCGTTCCTCCTCAATCTTAAGGTAATTCTTTTGTAATTGTTTTTCATTTAAAATAACAAATCCAGTCATTACGACTGTGGAAATAAGTAAGTAAATTAATAGGTAAGTCATATTCTTTTTATTTTATAATTATAATTCGGTTTGTTTTGTATTGTATTATACGACAAAGATAAACAAATGTTTCGTAATACACAAATAAAATAGGGTAAACTTTGCTATGTTATGTGGTATTTTTTTAGTATATTTGTACAAACAATAAAAACTAATACATGACAATACACCTATTTGATTTCGACAACACAATCGTAAAACTACCCTACCAAGAAACTATAGAGTACCTAGACCAAAATGAGAGTCTGAACCCAAAATTAAATTTTAAACTAATAGAAAAAACAAAACAAGATTACCTAGAAGCTTTAAATTATGAACCAGATGGTTTATTCATAATATTATCTAATAGAATTTCTGAAGTTAAAGAATCCTTAACTTCACTACTATCTAATTTAGGTTACTTGTTTGAGGATTACTACTTAATAAGTGATGGAGACCGTAATAAAGGAAATAGAGTAAGAAAGATTCTAGAAAAATATCCTAAGTGCACATCTATAAAGTTCTGGGAAGATAAGGACAAACACATCAAATCGGTAACGGAGACTATGAAAGACTATCCTAACATAAAATTAGAGGTTATTAAAACCATATAGAAATACGTTCTACTTTATCTTTTCTATGTTATCTGTAGGTCTATTAGATAAGTCTATAAGTTCTTTGTTGTCAACAGTCCAAACGTTGTCAAAAATAGGTATCATATTTCTCATATTATCTTTAACTTTTTGATGGTACTGAGCGACCATATCGGTTGGTAAACTTCTGGGCCTTTCATCATTTCTAATTTGAGCTAACTCTAATGGTGTTCTTACGTATATTAGTGTGGTATTAAATCCCGCATCTTTTGCCAACCTCCAGATATCTTCCATTACTTCTTTTTGACCTCCACCCGCGTCATAAACAACATTAACACCTTGGTTTCTTTCATGTTGTAAAAATTGTTTAAGAAAATTTACTGTTAGATTTCTAGGGTCGGAAGTTGTGTATGTTTTATTTAGTATCTCTTGGTATCCTTCTTCCGTGGATATATTTTCTTCCCATTCATCACCCCATAGTTTTTTTGCTGTCATAACTCTTACCTGGTCTACATTAAAATCTTTAACATTATCTAAGTTAATTAAATTTTTAGTTATAAAACTTTTTCCAGCTCCAGGACCTCCAGCAACCACAACAAAGTTATTAGTTGGGGAGTCAAAACCAATAACTTTTTCCTCTAACAACAGTTCTTCCTTTAATATGTTTTTAATTAAGTTCTTCATATTTTTTTGAAACATTCTCCCAGTTAACAACCTTCCAGAAATTAGTAATGTATTTTTTTCTGTCAGCCATATAATTTAAATAATAAGCGTGTTCCCACACATCTAAACCTAATAAGGGCACACCTAAGTTATCCATTAGTGGATTATCTTGATTAGGTGTACTAACTATTTTAAGTCTCCCACCTTTTAAAACTAACCAACACCAACCAGAACCAAATACTTTGGCAGATTCTTCATCGAACTGTCTTTTAAAATTATCTAAACTACCAAAGTCCTTATTTATTTTTTTCCTAAGTTCTTGTGAAAGTTCTGTTTTAGTTGGTGTTATATAATCTTTAAAAAATAAACTATGGTTATAGTAACCACCAGCGTTATTTCTAGTAAACGTATCGTAATTCTTAATTCCTTTAATTATTTTTTCAATGTCTTTAGTAGGATTTTTTCTTTTTGATAAAGATTCGTTTAATTTACTTGTATAACCTTTATAATGTTTGTTGTAGTGTTCCCACATTGTTTCATAACCAACAAAATCTTTCATAGACTTGTAATCGTAAGGTAATTTTACCCTTCTAAAAAAGGTTTTTTTAGCTTCAGTTATTAAACTTTCTCTTAATATATTTTTAATTAATTCTTTCATTACCATTTTCTACAACTCCAATATCTTGCCTTCCATTTTGGTCCTGGATTGTCACAATTATGTCTCGCTCTAAAAGCTTTTCTTCTTTCAGGGTTATTTTTTTTAATTCTCATTGTTTTTTCTCCTTTCTTTTTTGCTGAGGTACCTCCATGTCCAAAATTAACTTTAACCACATTACCCTTCCCATTTTTAACATATACTTTGAACTTCTTAACGTCTCCTCTTGTAGGTTTGTTTAATTTTACTTTTCTACCCCTATACTCAGCTTCTTCTATAATACTTTCAGTTTTAAAACCTTTACACGCGGCCGGAGTTGGTCTACATCTCGGTTTTTTTCTATCTTCACCCTCACTTCTACCACAAGGTTTACACTTACCGTCTCTACACGTATTACAATCAACCCATCCACCAGTCTTCCCTGGAGCTCCTTTTCGTTTAAACCAATCCCTTAAATTAGTTTCCGAACTAGGTTTAGACGTTAACTTTCTTTTTTCATCTAGTTCCTTTTCCTCCTTAGTCGTAGTTTTTCCCCAGTTAGAAGCACCTACTTTTCTACATTTAGATAATGCACCTGAAGCATAGGCTGAGGGCCATACATCATACCTTGATTTTACTTTATGGTAACAAGCATCTTTTTTTGTTTCCTCACGTAATATTCTTTTAATTATATTTTTCATATAATATAAATATATTTATAACTAAACAATTACCATATGTTAAACGAACAAATAAAAAGAATAAAAAATTTAATGCTATTAAAGGAGCAAGAAGAAAATAATTTATCGTCTTATATGGACTCAACATATTTAAAAACACCCGAACAAGCTGGGATAGATGAAGAAGAAACAGACGTTATTGTGTTTGATACAATAAAAGATGCAATAGACCATAATATGAAATTAGTTATGTTAAGACCGGAGTACGTTAAATCAGCTCGTGAGTTCATAGATGATAAAGGGGCTAATGTATTAGTTGGTACTGTTATAGGATTTCCAAAGGGTGATAATAGTCTTGGTGAAAAATTCGATGAGGCTATACAAGCTATAGAAGATGGTGTTGACGAATTAGATTATGTGGTAAATTATAAAGCCTTTAAAAAGGGTGACTTAGACACAATTAAAAAAGAAGTTAGTGAAGGTACTGCTATTGGTATAGATGCTGGTAAGTCCGTAAAGTGGATTATAGAGTCCGCTGCTTTGAGTGATGATGAGATATCTAATCTTACGAGTCTAATTAGGGATGTGGTGGTACAAACTGTAGGACCTGAAAAAGCTAATAATGTTTTTGTTAAAACATCTACAGGTTTTTATAAAGCAGAGGACGATAGACCAATAGGGGCAACACCAGAAGCCGTAAGTCTTATGAAGTCCAATTCCGGACCATTACAAGTTAAAGCATCTGGTGGTATTTATAGTATAGAAGACGCTGAGAAAATGATAAATGCTGGAGCTACTAGATTAGGTACTTCAGCAGCAAAAGATATTATGAAAGGTAATAAAATAGAGAAAACAGATTATTAAATGAACACTAAAAAACTTATAAGAGAATTTGTAGAAGATAAAAACAATCTTTATGATGAAATAGTAACACTAACTCCAGAAAAAAGAGAAGAGGTACGAAATATGTTAACTAACATAATTGAAGATAAAAACGATGATAGACCAGATAACTGGAAAGAGTTACCAGGATATAATCCAGATTATTTTTATGATGAAGATTCGTTATTTAACAATGATACTGAAGAAGAAGAGGATTTAAATGAAATTTCATATGGTGGAATACCAGAACTTAAAGCTGACGGAGTATTCGCTAAAATGGGAAAATGGTTAAAAAGGTACTTAACTGACAAAGCCTCAGACTTCCTAATCAACTCAAGTGTTAACGAAATGAAAGATACAATACATTTAATAGATGTGTTGGACCCTACCGATATGGAAGGTGTTTTTAAACCTAGAGCTATATATTTGGGTGGTGGTATTGATTTTGCTGAGGACGCAATGTCTTGGAGAACACAAGTAGAAGATTTTTTTGGTCCTGACCACGTTGTTAAAGGTGAGAGACTTTTAGAGTTAATAACTGACGGTAAAATGAATTTTAAAGGGTTAGATACACCAGTATTGTTAAATCCTCTTAGAGCTGAAACAGTTAGAGATGAAGATGAGGAATTCCAAGGACTATTCAAAGCATGGAAATCAAATAATTTAAATGATGAACAGTTTAAGGTTTTTAGAGAAAAAATAAGAGAAAAAATAGTTGTACAAGATTTATATATGTTAAAAATTTGTGACACCAACTTAATAAATTTCGATGGAACTGCTGGAGCCGGTACTTTTGGAGAAGCTCAAATTAGTGCATTAAAGAATTCACAAGTAATTGTATGGTTAACTAATGGAATGAAAATATCTAATATTTCACCATGGATGATGCCTTCAATCACTAAAATCTTAGTGGGTGACGAGGTATGGCCATTCTTAGAAAATTTTAAATAAAAAAAATAGTGACTAAAAAAGTAAGTAACAGATTTATATTAAAAGAACTTGCAAATCTAAATAAGCTTGTATTATTGGATTTGGATGACACTGTGGTGGAGGCCAGTGATATTTACATCTATAGACAATTTCCTGGTGAAGAAGAAGTGGCTCTAACACCAGCAGAATATCGTAATGAAAAAGTTACAGACGATACTAAACAATACTATGACTATAGAGATTTTGAGGACCCTGGTTCAGTTTCTAACTCTATAATGGCAGGAGAACCTATCGTAGCAAACCTTAATGTGATGGATGAGTTTATAAATAGGGGGTATAAGATTGGTATATTAACTGCCAGAGGTCATGAGGAGACTGTCTACGAGACTTTAAGGGAGTGGTTAATGTATAGAGATAAACAAGGTAGATTAGTCCCAATAGGAGACAAATTAGATAGAAACTTGGTTTACGCAATAAACGATTCGGTAACAGCCTCTAGGTTAACAGCTATTGCAGACTTTGATAAAAAAGCTGAGATAATAAATGAGCTACTAGATGTATATGATGAAATTATATTTTTAGATGATGATATAAAGAACTTAAAAGCTGTAAAGCGATTAAAAAGCACTTTAGAAAGCAATAAAGCTAATAAGCTATTTGTAATGAAAGCTAAGATTTAAAAGCGGCTATATTATATATAACTAAAACTAATAAAGCAAGTAAAGACAAAAAATGAGAAATTTTCAAATTTGTTTATATTTATTGATAAATAAGAACTAAAAAAAAGAATAAAAAATTATGGCTGACTTATTAATGAAAATGCCCATACCTTACGAACCTAAGAAAAAGAATAGGTTCATATTAAGATTCCCTTCGTCTTTAGGAATCAATGAATGGTATGTGGAAAGTACATCGAGACCTAATCTTAGTATTGGTTCTGTAGAAATTCCTTTTTTAAACACATCGACTTATGTAGCTGGTAGATTTGTTTGGAATACAATTAACGTAACATTCAGAGACCCTATCGGTCCTTCCGCAGCACAAGCATTGATGGAATGGGCTAGATTACACGCTGAGTCAGTTACTGGAAGAATGGGGTACGCTGCAGGATACAAAAAAGATATCGATTTAGAAATGTTAGACCCTACAGGGGTTGTGGTAGAGAAATGGATACTACAAGGAACATTCTTAACTGATGTTAACTTTAATGATTTATCTTATGGTGATGAAGGAATTGCAAACATAGCAGCAACTTTAAGACCGGATAGATGTATCTTAGTTTACTAAATTAGACCGTACAACATATTTAATATAAAATCCATATCTAAGGTATGGATTTTTTATATGCTACCATTTTCTTTTCCAATATGACTACTATCTTTAGATATAGGGCACAAAATAAATGTAAAATTTTATTACTAACCATACTTATGCTAGTGGTAAATGTTTACAAATAATAATAGATAAAGAATCTTTGTATAAAATATAAATTAAAATGAACCCAACTAACGTACAAGCACAATCAGACCTGCAAGGTAATATTCCTTACGATGTTATAGAATTACCATCTAAAGGAATGTTTTACAATAATAAAAAATCTAGTATTAAAGTTTCCTACTTAACAGCAGCAGACGAAAATATTATTATGTCACAAAATTTAGTACAGTCTGGAGAAATGGTAGACGTACTTTTAAGAAGAAAGGTATTAGAACCTGATTTTCACACTAACGATATGTTGGAGTGTGATAAAGAAGCAGTACTATTATTTCTAAGAAATACAGCTTACGGGGCACAATACGAAATTACACTAGTAGACCCAGATAAAAATACTAATTTTACACACACCATAGATTTATCTACTGTTGGAACTAAAGAATTTAAGTTAAAACCAGATAGTAATCACAATTTCGACTTTACCCTACCAACATCTAAAAAAGCTATAAAATTTAGATTTTTAACAGCTAAAGAGGAAAGTGAATTACAGGAACTACCACAACAATACAGTGGTGTCCAAGTTGTACCAACAGTTACTAAAAGATTAGAGAAACATATTGTAGAAATAGAAGGTGAAAAAGACTTAGGAGTAATAGCTACACGTATTCAAGCTATGCCGATAAAGGATTCACAATCTTTAAGAAAATACATTCAGGAAAATAAACCAGGTTTAGATTTAGAAAGAACCGTAACAGCGCCGTCAGGCAACCAAGTGAGCACACGCATTTCATTTGGGGTCGCCTTTTTTCGCCCTTTCTTCGGAGTATAGGCTTTCACTACTCGAGGAAATGTATTATTTAGTAAAGCACGCACATTTTTCCTATCAGGATTGTTTAAGTATGCCCGTTTATGAACGTAGATTTTTTGTAGACAAAATGGTACAAGAGGCAGAACAAAAACAAGAGAACATGGAAAAAGCCAAAAACAAAAGAAATCTTTAGGTGGATATTTATATTTAAACAAAAGGTATGTTTAGGTTATTAATACAATTATATATTGAGAGGTTATTGTCTGGTGGACAACCATACTTAGCATCCCATCCTGAATTAGGTGTTCCATTAGGAATATTTAACAGAAAAGACGAACCCAATCACCAATCCCGAGTAAACTCCATTTTAAAACAAGGTAAAGAAGGTAATAAACTTTCTACTAAACTTGCTAAGATGTTTGGTATTAATATGCCGTTACCCTCCTATGCAGAGGGCCCATCAGAAAAAGACTTAAAATTATATAAACAGGTTTACCTCGAACAAAAAAAGATTTCTGACCTAACTCAACAACAAAAAACCGAATATGAAAAGATTTACCCCTTACAAAAGAAACTCACTAAGGAAGTAAGTGGACAAATTGAGTTACAAACAGCATCCAACCTATTATTAGGTAAAAGTAAAGTATTCTATGACGACATAGGTACTATGATTAGCACCAATGCTGACGGGACAGATAAAATGAATGCCTTACTAAGACTGTCAAATAGTGCTTTAGAGAAGGAAGGACAAATTAGGAAAACCGTTGTTAAGAATTTAGGAATGCAGGGTCAAATGCAAACTACCTATCAAAAAAATATCGCATCAGCTACAATTGAAGCGTCTGAGTACGGTATAGACTTTGAAGAAACATTGAGAGCTGTCTCCACTTTAAGTGAAGTTATTGGTAGGAATTTATCTATTGATGACGATACAATGGCAAAACTTGCTATATTTGCGGACGCGACGGAATTAGGTGCGGACGCAACAGCAAGATTAGTACAAGGTTTTGATAAGATGGGTGTTGGTGTTGACGCAGCTTTGGAAAAAGGTATGGAGATGAGGGACGTTGCACAAGGTATGGGTCTTAATGTGGGTAAATTTATGAAAACTGTGGCTGAAAACATGTCTATGGTTAATGCTTACAACTTTAAAGATGGAGTGCAAGGATTTACACGAATGGCAGCTCAAGCACAAAGATTAGGTCTTAGTATGCAAAGTGTTAAAGGGTTAATGGATAAAGTAATTGACCCAGAAGGAGCAATAGATTTAGCTGCAAATTTACAAGTTATTGGTGGAGCTGTGGGAGATTTAGCCGACCCGTTTAAACTAATGTATATGGCTACGTCAGACTTAGAAGGTCTACAAAACGCAATTGTCAAGGCTGGGGAGTCAGCTATAACATTTAATGAAGAAACCGGTGAAATGGGAATTTCTCCTACAGAAATGAGGAGAATGAGAGCAATGGCAGAACAATTAGGTATGGGCTATGAAGAATACGTTGGCTCAGTAAAAATGGCAAAACAAGAAACACTAGCAATGTCTCAAATGAACTTAGGAGCATTTGCGGGGTCTGAAGATGCAGAACAACTAAAACAGTTTGCTGCTAGTATGTCACAATTTAAAGACGGAAAATATAAGATAGAGTTAGAACCTGGTAAATTTACCGCATTAGAAGACTTACAAGACACTCAAGTAGAACTTCTAAGAGAATCTATGAAAGGTGACGCAGAGAGAGCACAAGAACTAGACGCATCATCTGAAAAAGAAATAATGTTTAGGTCCATGACCGCTTTAGAAGCAATTCAAGCACAAGCGACAAAAGGACAACTAGGGTTTGAGATGGAACTAGGTTCCCAAGGACAAGCATTAGCAGAAGCCACGATAGGAATGTTACAAGCTCCATTAGTAGATGTTCTACAAGACGGTTTAAAAGCTGGAGCGGTCACTATTAGGGAGGTTCTAAAAGAAGTAATATTACCAGGAGCGGGAAGTGAGTCTAGTGTCAATGCCGCGTATGGAGAAGTAGCTACAGGTCTAGAAACACAATTCCAAAGTACATTCGGAAGTAAGTGGCAGGACTATTTAAATGCCGCTATTGGATTCTTTTCACAATCAGAACCCACACCAGTACAAGATTATTTTACACAGGGTGTTACAGACATATCTAATTCGGCTGGTTCAGTTAGAACTAAATCTACAGATATAATAGCTGCGTTTGATGGTACTAAAATAAACAGTGCGTTACCTTCTGGAGGGATTGCAACTGCAGATATGGATAGCTTTGGTCGTCAAATAAAAGGACAAGGTGCACAACAACCTACAACAAGTACTGTAAAAGTAGATGTAAATTTAGGGGGTACGGCAACTTTAAACGCGTCTGGTCTTAATATGAATATAGATGCAAAACAACTATTAGATAAAAATTTAGTTTTAATGTGGTTAAAAGATAAATTAGAAGAAACAAGTTTAGATGGTAAACCAGGTTATAAAACGTTACAAAAAGCCGGTGGTGTGGTATCATAAGAATGGTAAATAAAAAATACTTATATATAAAATAATATATGGCAAGTGAATTAAGTTTTTCCGCAACTGAGTATCTCAGAAAACAAATCCTTTCAAAAAATCTTGAAGGTAGCCCAATGGGAGGCGTGGCTAATGAGTTCACGCCTACAGGTACCCTTTTAACAAATCAAGGTGGTGTGGAAAAACCAGGGTCTGTAGTTGTCAGTCAAATGAGGGATATGGGTGTGATAGACCAACCATCTAGTGAATATATGAATGAGTTTTTTATAGACCAAATATTCCTTGCAAACAAATATGGACCTGTTGGTGGTTATGATGACATGACTGTAATTAATACTATTATTTTAGACACTACAAATGCGGGTGTTTACACTACAAGTTTTATACAACCAGAAGGTGGTGGATTAACCAGTCATAATAGTATAGGTCAGTTATATTCTCCTGGTCAAATATTACTAGGAGTAACAGCTGAGGGACTACTAACGAATAACAACCTAATAGACGATAGTTTACTTCAACAAATTGGAGCTATACAATTAAAAAAAGAGTTTCAATATAGGATAGGTCAAGAATTAGAACAACAAACAGTAGGAAGATTAAATTTATTGGAGGGATTCAAAGACCCTTATACCGCAATAGACATTCTAAGGGGTGATGAATCTTTAATTGAAAGAGATTGGCAAATCACCGTACCTAAATCTCTTGTAGGTAGAGGGTTGGATTTTATTTCTCGTTTAACAGGTGTAGGATTACCATTTTCTACTATTCCAGGAGATTACTTTGAATTGGAAGAACCTAGAGGTCTTTCCATGGGTGGAAAAATTATATCCGACATAACGGGAATATTAGGTAGTTTAATAGGAATACCCAGAAGGAGACAATCACCATCAGATAGATTTCTAGAATATACAGGTAATGGAACCAAATCCCAATTATTTAAACACATTAGATATAATACATACGGACCACAATATGGTGAAGGAGCTCAAGCACAAACAGCGGTAGGAGCTGTTTTTGGTGAGGTAATTGATTTTGTTGGTGGTGGAATATTAGGTGCGGGTAATTATCCTCCTAACCCACCACAATATGTTGGAAGTAACCGAAATAAAGTTTCGGACATGATTAGTCCACCAGACAACACATACGCTGGTGAAAATTACGTACCTGTCTATGGACCAGATGAAATTGCTAAAGATTTTGATAGTAATGATTATAGATTTGGTTTAAAAGGAAAAACTTTAATAGATAAAGGAACAGTCGCGGGAGGTTTTACATGGTATGGTAGTAAAGAAGGAATTGTACCAGGAACCACTGTTGGTCCTGAAGGCAATACTTCGGGTACGAAAGTTTATACAGATAGGGAAATACCACCCCAATATAACGATACTAAATCCACTAACTATGATTATGTAGATAATAGTATAATGGACGTCACCCAACAGATAATAGAATCGGTACCTAATGTGGGGGGTAAAAGATTAAAACATGTGGGTCACGCAATTAACCAAGCTAGTAAAGTTTTTAATGACGGATATAAAGAATTAACAAAAGGTTCTAGAGTTAGAAAATATGAAAATACAGACGCAACATCTGGAAGAGGTGTTGAAGTAGCAAAAGAATATTGTAGATTATGGACAAAAGACATACCATATTGGACATACGGAAGACTACAAAAAACTCAAATGAACCACCGAAAAGAAACTTATTCAGTGTTGGATAGTCCGTTTAATTTAAATATAGCACCTTGGAGAACAAATGAAGGTGGTAGTGGGTCAAGTAATATAGTTAATGGTAAAGCTAAAAAATATATGTTTTCTCTTGAAAATTTAGCTTGGAGAACAAGTAGAGAAAAAGGTTTTACCTACGACGATTTACCAGCTTGTGAAAAAGGAGCAAATGGAGGGAGAGTAATGTGGTTTCCACCTTATGACCTACAAGTTGATGAGGCGAGTACCGCGAATTGGACACAAAATAATTTTCTTGGTAGGCCGGAACCAATATACAGTTACAATAACACAGATAGAACCGGAACTTTAAGATTTAAAATTGTGGTTGACCACGCTAGTGTTTTAAATATATTAGTAAGAAGAGAGTTAAATAAACTTACAGATGCTGAGGTTAATGGAATTATAGACGCTTTTCATTCGGGTTGTAAAACATACGACATTTATGATTTAGCAAGAAAATGGAATTTAGGTGTTACTACTATACAAGAAATTGAAACAATCATCAACACAGTAAATGTAGATAAAGAAACAATATCCGAAATTAGTGATGGTACAAACACTACAGAACCACAAGTTATTGAGGACACATACGATTCAGGACCTTTAGTTGCATTTGCATCTCCAGCTTTAAGTTTTTATTTTGAAAATGATTCTCCAGACCCGAATACTAGGTTAGTAAAATCAAGTTCACCATATAATGCTCTTTCAGACGTGTACTATTCCGAATCAAATCAACAAACCTACCAAGACTCACAACCTAATGGGGCCTTAAAACAAGGTTTAGTTTCATTTTTTAATGAAGCAACTTCACAGTGTTGTGAAGAAGCTGATAGATTTCATAAATTTATGGTAGAATTAGATGGAGCATTAAAAGATGGTAAAAATAGAGTAACCCTTAGTTTTGTGGGTGGAGCTAGTAATCTAGCACCAAGTGGGTATAATGTAAACCTATCTCAACGTAGGTTAGATTCTGTTAGACAAATGGTTCAAAACTACTCCGTAGCTGGCGAACAACCATTTATACAATATTTGGAAAAAGGTTTATTAATATTTCCAGAAGGTGACGCTTTAGGTGAAAGTGAATGTGTACAAAGTGTTTCGGATGACGCTGGAAATAGAGCCGCGTCAGTTTACAACGCTGCTGCGGCAAATTGTAGATTTGTTGCTTTAGTTGGAATAGATGTAGAAGCAATTCCAGGGGACGATATTCCAGAAACGTATACAACACCACCCACAGCAACTGGATTTAGGTATGACAGACCAGACCCAACACCACCAATAGTGAATAAGAAAACTGAAAAACAAATGAACACTAGAAGGGAGATTGCAAATAAGGTATTGAGAGAAATGGTTACAGAGTGTGATTATTTTGATATGTTAAAAGAAGAAGACCCTATGATTTATGATAGTCTTAAAGATAAATTTAAATATTTTCACCCAGCGTTTCACTCCATAACACCAGAAGGTTTAAATAGTAGACTAACATTCTTAAATCAATGTCTTAGACCAGGAGCTACAATACCAACTAAACGAGGAACTGGAGAATTAGATTATGAAACAGATGCGAAAAATACTTCGTTTGGAGCACCACCGGTTTGTGTATTAAGAATTGGGGATTTTTATCATACAAAAATCATTATAAATAATTTATCTATTAGTTATGATGATAATCTTTTGGATTTTAATCCTGAAGGTATTGGTGTACAACCAATGATAGCATCGATAAACCTTACTTTTAATTATGTGGGAGGACAAGGATTGAAAGGTCCAGTAGAAAGACTACAAAACGCTCTATCTTTTAATTTTTATGGTAATACTGAAATGTACGACCCAAGAGCTGTTCCTACTGTTACTGACGACGACCCAGATGAACAAAAATGGTTACAAGAAAATCAAGACCTTATAAATCAAGTTGGTGCAAATCTAGAAGATGAAGCGGCAAAAACTGATGACTTAGATAGTTCGGCAAATGATGGACAAACTATTGGTGATAGGACAACAGTACAAACTACAGCGTCAGGAGAAACTGGATTTATGAGTTATAAATTAGTATTTAACGATTACCTAAAACAAAATGGAGTATACATAACAGGTACATTATCCGAATTACAATTGTTAATGACAACTAGAAATTACGGACTACTACAGTTAGTACTGGCAGAAAGACAATGGACTGAAGGACAATATTACTACCCTACGACTCCAAATTCATTTGCAAACGTACCAGGTACATTATTAGGACAACCATCAGACGTGTCAACTAGAATTAATGCATTATTTGATTGGTGTGAAAACGAAATAAAAAATGATAACACATACATCCAAAGAAGACACGATATAGAAGCTTTTCCAACAAACGCAAGAAAAAGAAAATTAAGAAGATTTTTAAAACAAAAGTTAGAAGAATCAAGAGATGCGATAACTAATGAATTAGAAGAAGTGGCAACTAATTTGGGTGAAAAAGTAGTGGAATTAAGTCCTTTTATTGAGAGACTTAATACTGTAGCATTTTCATGTGATGGGTATGTAGAAAGTGCAAAACCAGTTTCATTTGCTCTATCAGGATTGACAGAAATACATACTTCTTCCGCACAACAAACTACACCACCTGCAGATACATTACAAGAACTAGGTAACGATTATTCGTATATGATTAATACATTAAATTATTATGTTGATACTTTAAATGGTGATAACGGTGTAGCTTGTACAATAAATGAATTACCATGTGAAAATACATCTAGTAGTTTAAGTCCTGATGACTCTGGTAACTTAACTAAACTAGGTAAATATGTTTCACCAAACTCATTTGAAGTTGCACCAGGAGGAACCTTAGACCCTACAACTATGGCTGTAGAATATTTGATATTTAGTCAAGAAATAATAGATAAAGATGTTATAGATATGGATGCAACAGAAAACTTCTACTACTATCAAGATGTTTTTAATTTAAATAACGGTTCAAGTCCCCTATTTCAAGAAATATATGACAAATTAAATATGGATTCGGATGAAACTTGGTGGGTAAATGCAAGAAGAGACTTAAGTATCGCTTTTGTAAAAAATGAAGACTACTATCTTAAAAATCTTCAAGCGATAACTAAACAAGTACAAGATAGATTTGTTTCAGAAGATGGAACAATAACTGAAGGATTAACAACAGTCGGAGATAATTTAACAACACAATTTATTTCACTAGATAAAGAAAGAAAAGTGTATTATGAAAAAACTGTCGGACCGTTTGTGGCCGCTTGTGAAACTAACTTACTAGCGTTAAGTTATAAAGCTAATAATCCAGATAATAATTTTAATTGGAAATTTAATAGAGAATAGATATGTCACAGTATTATAATAGATATAAACAGTTTACTATTAATGGAGAAAATAAAACGGTACCATTTTTAGGATTACCCTCTAAACCTAGCGATAAAAAAGTAATTTATAAGGTAGGTAAAAGTAGATTGGACAAACTAAGCCAACTTTATTATAACTCACCATATTTTGGTTGGTTAATAATGGAGGCTAATCCTGGTGTTGGTAGTATAGAATGGGACATTCCTGATGGTAGACTATTGACTGTGCCGTATCCTTTAATAGCTTCACTACAAGATTATAAACAAAGGGCGGATAATTATTTCTTCTATTATGGCAAATGAGATAACAGGTACAGATAATATTTTAGTAGAGTTTGCAGAGCAAAACATTGTTCTTGTGGACCCTAACAAGGTATTGGATGATAATGGTGAACCACAAGACCGAGTAGTAAAGCATGAAAACCTTACTATGTATGTTAACTTACAAGCTAGGGTAGTACCTAGAAGTAAGGTAATTAGTGGTGCTGGAGTAGAAACTGAAGCTTTAGTAGATATTTTTGAAGGTAATATTAATTTTATGAAACCTGGTGGTAAAGATTACTTAACCACAGATTGGGCAGACTCAATGACTGGGGGTGGTGATGAAAATGGACCATTTAATCAAAAAGTAAATTCCACTAAAACCGACCCACTAACAGGAAAAGACTACCAACAAGAAACCATAATCAATAAAAGAGACCCAGAATCTTTTGGAATAGAAAACATACAAATAAGTTTAAATTCAGCTTACATACCTACAGTCACTATTAATTTTGTAGATGTAAGAGGAAAGACATTATTTGAACAAGGACAAAACTCTCCTTACGCAGCATTTTTCCAACTACCATATCCGTTATTTATGTTAACAGTTAAAGGGTTTTACGGTAAAGCCGTAAGATACCAACTAATGATGCATAAATTTAGTGCTAGTTTTGACCCTTCGTCCGGTAATTACAATGTAACTTGTAACTTTATTGGTAGAGTGTCCGCATTATTAGCGGACATAACCATTCAAGAAATTATGAATGCTCCATATATGTACCCACGTCAATATGAATTGAATAGTGAAGATGAAGGAGTTTCAAAAATTACCACAACAAGAGGAGCACAGATACAAAACGAAGTGTTCAACATATATAGACGAAAAGGACTAATAGATGAGGACTTTAAGGATATGACAGTTAAAGAACTAGTAACAAAAGTTAGTACTTTAGAGACTGCAATAGAAAACGCATTAAAAAATTATAATTTAGAATCTTTAGATGATATTGATTCTTATTCTAAATTCTTAGACCAATATACCACTAGAATATTAGGACAGGCTGGTTGGAGAAATAGGTTTTTAGATACGTCACAAACTGGTGTATATATTGATAGAGGTGGTTCCGATTATGTTTTTTATACGTGGAAAAAAGCGGTTGCGGAAAATGAAGAAAAAAAACAAGAGGCTATTGACTCACTTAAAAAATACATTAAAGAAGGTAATGATGGGTTATTAAAAAATAAAACTTTTGGAGAAGACAAAGAAGAGTTTATTCCGGTCAATATAAAATACGAATATTTTATTGCAGACAAAGTAGAAGGTATGCCAGAGAGCACCAGTGAATGGTTTGTATTTAAAGGCCCTAGAAATTCTTTTGAAGAAAAACTAGGTGTAATACAAACCATGTTTAACAAGAAAAAAGTAAAAATAGAAAAAAATCTCTCATCTATAATAAATCGTGTTGTTAGTGGAAATGAAGGATTGGGGTTTAAACCCACTATAAGAAATCTATTTGCCATTGTATTAGCAGGTACGGATACTTTTTTAAGGTTAATGAATGAGGCCCATTTAAAATCTATGGAGTTAAGAGATAATAAAGACAGGTTAAACGCTTTAAAAGGTTCAGGAGCTCCAGACGCTCAGTTACAACAAGACCAATTCGTATACCCATGGCCAGCATATTATGTTAGAGAAGATAATGAACAGGGTGGCCAAAATTTTGTTTCTACTTACCCAGGAGCTACATCCGTATTGGGCCAAACAAAAGCATACCTACCTGATGTTTGGCCAGAAGTAGAGTTTGTGGAGGAATATTTGAGGTCTATGACCATAAGAGAAAGATTTCCACAAATAAGTGGTGAAAATTCAGCTTTAGGGGAAGAATGGTCTCCTGTTAGTGCCGCAGACTTTTTAGAAAACTCTCTTTATGCGGATACCAGTTATGTTCCTTTTTATTATGAGTTATGGGACAGGTCAACACTCCACACTTTTTATTCTGGAATATATACTAGATTTATGGATAATACTAGTTACCCTACCTTCCAAGCGATGTCTACGATTGAAACTGTAGATATGAAAACTAAAACAGCTGGAGCTTTTGATTTACAAGAACAGTTAAAAAATCAAAATTTAGAATATAATACTTTTTCCACTACCGGGTATGAGGGTAATAACCAAAGTTTTTTACAAAGTCTTGCACCTTTAACTAAATGGCAATTACTTTTAAGAAACGAAATAAATACTCCGTATATACGTACAATGATAAATAACGCAAGAGCGTCTTTTTATCCTTTTATAGATTTAATAGGTACTAATTATGGAAATGAAGATACCGCAACTGACAAAGCTATTCTTAGATTAAAAGAATATTTAAATTACCCAAAAAACGATAGTGATAATTTAATTCTAGATACTTTTCCTTTTAGAGACTTTAATTCTAGTGAGGGTATTAATGGTAATTCTATACCTTGGGTTAAAAGAAATTTAGCTGGTGGAACTTCAATAAGTTCTTTTCAAGAACTATATAGTATATCAAAAAGTTTAATAGTTTCTGACAATTTAAGAACATTCACATCACAAATAAAAACTGAAGGTGAACTTTCTAGTTTTGGTGCGGCACCTTTTTATTCAGACCCAAAACCACTATTAGGTAATTTTGTTACAACATATGATAATATGTTAGTTACTAGATATGAAACTATAATAGACAATAAACCATCGTGGAGTGGATTCTACGAAAAAGCATCTCAACCACAATCCGAAATATTAAATAATAATCAATTATTTTTAACTGAAAGTACAATATCTTATGGTGGTGATAAAAGTAATATCACACCAGATAACAAACAAATTGTGTCTATGTTAAACACACCATATTTTGTTAACGCTTTTAGAGAAGGGGTTTTAAATGATTATAATAATGTCCCTAACCCATATATAAATGCAGCATACCTATTTTTAAATTCTTTACCTCTTGCTTCTTTAAGAGATAAAACATTATTTGATGTGGAGAATGGAAGTAGTGTTTATGGGGATTACATGTTTGCCACTTTAAATCAAGTTTCAGCTGTACATCCTTTACCTTATGCGTGGATTCTTAAATATGGTAGTATATGGAATAGATATAAAACCCACATCCAAACAGGGGTAGACACACTTGCTACAGTATGGGATGATTATGATGCAGGACAAGGATTTAATCCTAGTAGTAATAGTTTAGCGTACCTTTATAATCTTAACATTGGAGACAATAATGGAGCAATAACTATCGGAGCAGAACAACCAGTTGGGGGTGGATTTACAAAAATAAATTTAGGGTTTTACCCAGAATTAATTAATTTAACTCATTATTTTGTAACTGGTGATTTATTATATAACAATACTACAATTACCGGATTCCCAGTAACCAGTTTAGAGATAAACCAATACATAGTTGGAGGAGCATTAAATGTCCAAAAAAATACAGATATTACTTTAACACCACCAAGAACTGGTGGCCAAGACCTTAGTGTGGAGTTTTGGAACTCATTTTATGACACTACGGCAGATTTATCAACATCTGGTTATACCGAACCCAACTACATATTATACCCTTCAAGTGGAGGTATTAAAAGAAGTCAATTAGAATATGAGTTGGAGGGGGATTATTTAAATAAAAAAAGTACCCACAATGGAAATGTAAGATTTTTGTGGCCAATGTCACAGTACGGGTATTTTGAACATGACAATCGTTCCCAACCCAAACCATGGCAATATGTTGATAAAACGGACCCAAATAATACAGCACAAAATCCTTTTACAATATTAAATGATGGAAGTTATAGTAGCATTGAAGAACTATTCGACATCTTTTCACCTGACATTTTAGATAAATTCGAAGAATATTTTTTAAACTTTTGTGAAAACGAAACTAATTTTGACGACACACTAGACGGGTTAGAATATTTTAATAGTGAAAATAGTACCAACAGCTTAAACTCTTCTAACCTTACCACAACTAACGGAATGACCTTCCAATCGATTGTTAGAGAATTATTGGTAGTGCCACAATACTCTGTCACACCAGCTAATAACGATAGTGATTTTGGAGTTAATATGGCTAAAGCACAGAACAATAAAATTACCAGTACGCTAAGAACTTTTTTAAATAAAAAATTAACTTTTAAATTCTATAACCAAAATGATGTCAATGTAAAAGTATTACGTACAATAAGTGGAGAAAGGGATTACTATAACTTTGGAAGTTATCAAAATAATTTACCACCAAATGTAACAGTAGCAGTTTCACAGGCAAACTACCCTGCAGAATGGGATGCATTAGCTCTTCATGTTGGATTTTTTGAAGACCCTGAGTTGCCAACCCTACACTATAATGATTTAGGTTCAGAAATAACAGATTTCTTTATTTCTTTAGATATTGAATTTACTCAAACAAATATTAAACTTTTAAGAAAAGTAATCAGGATGTACGTCACTGAAAGAATAAGACAACAACCGATATCGTCTACTAGAGTTTCTAGTGCTATTGTAAACACTAATACGGTAAGTCCGTATCCAGAACCAACAGGATTTGTAGGACAATTTAAAGAAAAAATAAGTCAATTAATAAGTGGTTTAGATGATGCACAAGCTGTACATGTAAACGAAACTTTTTTACAAAGTAAGACAGTATTTGATAAAATACCAGTAAGGTCACAAATAGACGATATAGACCCTATCTTTAAGACTGACGTACAAAAATTAGAAATATACCAAACATTTAAAACACTAAACGATAAATGGGTCGCAGGGGAAGAGTTTGGTGACAAAACATTATTTGAAGATTTTTTATTCTTTGATAGAGCGAATAGGGATATAGGAAATAAAGCTATTATAGATGTAGAACCATTTAAATTGTTAACTATGGAAAGTAACGCTAATACAACCTTACTAGGATTTGTTGGAGCAGTTCTAAAAGAAAACAATTTTCAATTTCTACCCCTACCGAGTTATATAAACTTTTACGGTGTAACCAATACTGATGGTGAAGAAGTGTCCAAATACAATACCAGTGACGAGGCCAGTGCTTTATTTGGTTGTCATATGGAGGTAGACTATATTGATTCTTCACCTAAATTCTTATGTATGTACGTTGGAGAACCTTCACAACATATGAATGTACAATCTGATATCTATCGTTATGATACCGATTCTTTTCTTTTAGGTAGGACTTCTGACAATCCTTTATTTTCTAACTGTTCAGACCCAACAAAATGTAATAAAGTAGTAGCGTTTAATGTTGATTTCGGTGTACAAAACCAAGGAATATTTAAAGGTGTAAGTTTAGACCAAAACGAATTTAGAAATACAGCAGAATCATTTAGACTAACACAACAACTAGCCGATTCATCTAACGATAAAACAATATCAACCCAAGGACTAAACCTATTCAACATATATAGAAGTAGGTCGTATACCGCTAAAATCACCTCAATGGGTAATGCGTGTATACAACCTACAATGTATTTTAATTTACGTTATGTTCCTATGTTTACAGGCCCTTATTTAATTACTGATGTAGAACATAATATAACACCCAATAACATGGAAACGTCATTTACCGGTATTAGGTCACCATTTTTCGACCTACCAAACATAGAAGACATAGTTTCAAAAGTTAATAAATCATTTATTGAAAGGGTAAAAGGAAAAATTGTTACAGATGTACAAGTAAGTGGTTTTGGACCAGAAGGTATAGAAAAAAACACAGGAACAAATCCACCAGCCATACCAATGACCGGAAAAATAACCATGATAATTATCCACTCCACCGGAAATGTAGAGTTGGGTGATAACCCGGTAGAAACACTTAATATAACTCATAAAGATTTAGGATTTGCTGGTATCGCCTTTCATTACTTAGTTAATAGAGATAACGTGGGTACGATACTAACCGCAAGACCAGACACATACCAAGGAGCTCACACTCTAGATGCAAACGCTAACACTTTAAGTATAGCACTAGTATCTAATTGTACTAGTGATAAACCATATGGGTCAACCTCTGGAGACTTATCAACCTCAGTACAAAATGCTTCATTAGAAAAATTCATCATACTTCAATTGTTTAAATTAGGAATATTAAGAATAGTTATAGATTTAAGTCTTTCTGGTGGAATTGTAATAAAATTAGCTGTAATGGGACCTCAAGGTAAAATAATATGGCCTCAATATATTGCCAACCCAACACAAGGAATCGCTGGTGAAACTTATAAACAAATAGTAAGAGGACATAACGATTTTGGTAATAAAAAATGTCCGTGTTTTAAAGTGCAAAATGCGTTGGATGGAAAACTTAAAGATAAATTAAATAATTATTTAAAAATCTTATGGCCTGAATTACTTACATTTGCTAATAATAATGCGGGACAGTCAACAACTTGGTTTGCAGAAGACGGTATGAGTTATATAAAACCTAATTTAATTGAAGATATGATTCGTCAAAAATTAAATCTAACTATAAAACCTACACTTATTAGCGGTGATTTTACGGGAACACCACAATCTTATAATTCGGGGTCGTAATTTTACAGTATCGGTTATATTTATATGTAAACAACATTATTATGGAAAATAAAGAAAATAATTTAGGAAATGCTTTAGACAGTTATTTAGGAGCTAATAAACCATCACCAAAAAAAGTTAATACTTTAGAGGGAGTTGAAGAGGAAGAAGTTTGTGATATGCAAACTGGAGAATGTTACACCTTAAGAAGCAAAGATGGTTTAGTTGAAAAAGTTAATAAAAGAATGGTCACAGAAGATGGTCGAACACTTTTAATGGGATAATGAAAACAAAAGAAAATTTAAAAGAAGAGTTAGACAGATTCAACCAAATAGGTACTTATGTAGAATCTTTATCCGAACAAATGGTCGGTGGAATAGGTAGTGGTAGTGGGTTTGTTAAAAACCAACCATCAAGATTTGGATTTACAGAACAAGACGACCCAGAGGCAGTAGAAGATGAACCAATTGAAGTATCTGATGATGAATTAGAAGGTGAAATAGATGTTGATTCTGAACTAGAAGGTGATGATGCTGAGGTAGAAGGTGACACTGAACTAGAAGGTGATGACGACTTTGGATTGGGTGATGAAGATATGGGTGACGAAACTTCTTCTGACGCAACAGAATTGGATGTTACAGATATAGTTACAATGGCAAAAGGAGCTGAGGAAAAAGCTGGAGAAGCAAAAGATACTTTAGACCAACAAAGTAGTAAAATTGATGACCTATTAACAAAACTAACTGATTTGGAAGGCCAATTAAGTACTATAGATACTATGTCACAAACTATTGATGAATTAGGTGAAAAAATAGAAGCATCAGCACCACCAACCCAAGAAGAAAGATTAGAAATGATATCTTTAGATAGTGGACCGTATACCCAACAACCATTAGAGTATTGGGAAGAAAAGACTAAAGAAAGTAAAGGTAAAGATGGAAAAGCGGAATACATCTTAACTAAAGATGATGTAGATGACTTTAACAATGTTGACATTGAAAATAGTTTCACGTCACCAACAGAAGAACAAACTGAAGAAGATAAAGAAGAGGAGGAAGAATTTAAAGTACTAGGTAATAACCCAAACAAATAAATAATTAGAATGGGTTCAGATGAAGACTGGGACGAGTGGTACCCAGACCAAACAATATGATTAAATAAAAAAAGCGTTGAATCGCTTTTTTTTATGCTCTAATTTTACGTATATTTGATAGGAAAATAAAATGTATGGTACTTTACTTAATTGAATATATAATGTACTATTACATGTATAAAATTAATTATTAATCAAAAAATAAAAAAGTATGAGTAGTTTAGACGCAATCTTAAGTCAGTATGAAAAGAATTCACAACCTGGCTCAGAAAAAAAGAAATTCGTTAGTAACGAAGACAGATTAAAAAAGTATTTCGCGGCTTATTTACCAAAAGGACAATCAGACGGTGAATCAAATGTTAGAATACTTCCTACTGCAGATGGTACATCACCTTTTAAAGAAGTGTGGTTCCATGAAATGCAAGTACAAGGAAAATGGATGAAAATTTATGACCCGGGTAAAAATTCTGATGGAAGCCCTTCAGGAGAAAGAAGTCCCTTAAATGAAGTTGAGGACGCTTTAAAGTTAACAGGAAATCAACAAGATAGAGATTTAGCAAGACAATATCGTTCTAGAAAATTCTATATTGTTAAAGTTATAGATAGAAACAATGAGGAAGACGGTGTAAAATTCTGGAGATTTAAACATAATTTCAGAGGAGATGGTATAATGGATAAATTAATTCCACTATTCCAAAAAAGAGGAGACGTAACAAATATTACTGAAGGTAGAGACCTTAGTCTTATATTAAAAGCAGTACCAACACCAAACGGTAACGGAACTTACACATCAGTAAGTATGATTATGGCTGATGACCCATCACCTTTGAGTCTTGAAAATTCAAAAGTAGAAGGATGGACATCAAATAGTGAAGTTTGGACCGATGTATACGCTCAGAAACCTATTGAGTATTTAGAAGCTGTTTCAAAAGGAGAAACTCCAGAGTGGGATAGTAATCTTAAAAAATATGTGTACGCTGATAGTGAAACTGGTAGCATTGATATGGAAAAAGTTGTTTCACCAACACTAGACCCACAAGCTAATCAAGCACAGGATGAAGACTTACCATTTTAATAAAAAACCATGGCAATAAAAAAGAAAAGTTTTAAAGATATAAAGGATAAATTTTCTAAAAAAGCATCATTTAAACAAGATAGGTTTTTTGATTTAGGTGACGCTTTTTTAGATGCCTCTGGTATTCCGGGTCCAGCAATGGGACATATTAATATGTTTTTAGGTCATTCAGATACTGGTAAAACCACAGCTTTAGTAAAAACAGCTGTAGATGCACAAAGAAAAGGTATTTTACCGGTATTCATGATTACTGAACAAAA
>TARA_R110001592_G_scaffold12620_5_pt1 | contig 38145 bp, 34 predicted proteins | sample TARA_R110001592 | Tara Oceans TARA_R110001592 (sample SAMEA4398387) | marine metagenome | biome: Polar Biome; feature: [SRF] surface water layer (ENVO:00010504); material: water (ENVO:00002006), including particulate matter (ENVO:01000060) such as... | depth 5 m | reverse complement strand
ATACCAACTTTGCCATCTGTTATCGTCATGTCAACTGAGCCACTACCCGCGCCTGCTGTGGCAGTCATAAATCTATGCTCGTTAGATCCATAAAATGTAGCTCTATAACCATCGCTGGCATTATAGTTGCCTATTTCCATTAAATGATCTTCGTATCTAATAGCTCTGAAAGTATTACCTGTACCGTCATTTACTTCTAGCTTTCCAACTGGGTCATTTGTACCAATACCTACATCCCCAGATGAGTTAATTTTAACTGCTGAAGATGTTCCGCTATCAACACTAAATAGCATACTTCCGCCATTAGTTCTAAATGTCGCATCTCCTAGAATGCTTCCTGAGATAACATTATTTGTAGCATTTGAAGCACCAAGGTAAAGTTTTGTACTAGCGCCTAGTGCAAACACCATAGCACTGGAAAGGTCATTAGCACTAGCAGTACCTGATAACGTAAACCTAGCACTGCCTGTTGCACCGATACCAACTGAGCCGTTAGACAAAATAGTTAATACGTTGCTGGTCGCTTGGTCATCGATTCCGTTAGATTCAAAATTACTTATTACACCAGTCATAGTGCCGCCAGCAAGCGGTAGTTTATTAGATAATCCGGTAGTTACTGTTGCAGCAAAGTTAGCATCATCTCCGATAGCAGCAGCAAGCTCATTAAGAGTATCAAGTGTACCAGGAGCAGAATCAATTAGATTTGCAACTTCCGTATCAACATAATTCTTTGTTGCTGGATGTGTATCTGCGGTAGGTGTTGCAACTTGAACTGTCTTACTTGTCAAGTTCATGTCGGTATGAAGTTTATCGTGAGTAACTGCTAAACCAGTAATGTTACTCGACTTAATCTTTGTGTCAGCCATTATACAGTCACCGTAATTCTTTGAGCTTTAATTGTTGTATTTGCGAGTGCGGGGGTTGCTAACAACCTAACATTACCATTACTAACATCAGCATCAAGAGTAAATAAACTCTGCGCTGTTGTTGTAACTTCACCATATTCAGCCATATGAACAGTTGTACCATCATGGATTAGCATAGCTTCAATTGCGTGATAAGCACTGCCAGAAGTTGCTGATACAAAATATTTAGCTGTTCTATATGTGAAACCTGAGAAAGTATCAATAATCTGATTTGCAGCAGTTGTAGTAAATGTTGCAGATGCAGACTTGAGTGAATCAGAATCAATGAAGCTTGCTTTAGCTGTAGAAACAACTTCAACAATATCACCGCTTTCTAAGGATGTTGTGAATGCAACAGATGTTGTTGTTGTGGCAGTAAAGTCACTACCTTCAATGAGACGAACACCGTTTTGATACACGTCGATTTGACCAATATCATATGCTAGTGTAACACCATTGTCATCAGCACCAGATACTGTACTAGCAGATCCAGTGACTGTATAGTAATATTTTTTCATATCTCTAAGAACAACATCTGTGTTATAGAGATTAATTACTCGAATTTCTATCTCATCGCCAGATGCCGGAGCAGTAACAAATTCTACTTCGTTTCCGCTAGTTGCGTATGAGTCGATATGTTGAAGTACACCGTTGATTGTTACTATAGCAACTTGATCTGCAGAAATTGTAGAATCAGCATCAAATGTACGATCTGTGCCATCACCAGTGTGGGCGTTAACAGTAACAACAACTTGACTTGCTGCTGTACTTGCGCCTTTAAATTGGACAATACTTTCAGTACCACCAATATTTTTTTTAATATAGAGAAAACCATCAGCCGTGTTAATCGCTATTTCACCAAGTGCGATCGAACTAACTGTTGGCTGTGAACCTCCACTAGATGATCTTTTATGTTGTAATACAGTTGCCATTAGCTATAGGTTCCTACTTATATGCTTTTTCTTCGGTATCTTTACTTTTTGGCTCTTCCTTTTTGATTTTACTCATTGCAACATCAAGTTGAGCCTCAAGCATAAGATTTTTATTAATTAATTCACCTATTAAACGATTTTGCTTTTGAACATAAGCATTCATCAATTCGCTATCCATAATATCCTCACAAAGTTAATTTAGACCTACCACTATTTATAGTAGGTCTAAATGTGCATAGTTAGTAAGTACCGCAATCAATATGACCAAACACTGGAACACCAGAAGCGTTCATTTGGACAACTTGACCTTCATCTCCGTATGGTGAACTAGAATCTCCATCAAGGAAGTCAAGATCACCATTGCTGTCAAACCAAGCAACAGTATTTGAAGTAAAGTTGCCAGCACTCATTGTGAATGAGTCGATTAATGCATTACCAAATTCGACATCACCAGCAGAGCCAGAAAATACTTCAGAGGTATTACTTGCATCAGCAATGAACTTAAAGCGAGAAGCTGAATCGTCATAACCGAAGAAACCGACTTTAGCATTTGAACCGTCATGCCATTTAAACTCAATACCACGGTCTTTGTTATCATCACCAGAGGCAGCATCATCACCACCTAAGGTAAAGACTGGATCTTCAACAGTAATAGTGTTTGAATTGACAGTAGTTGTCGCACCCATAACACTAAGGTTACCATATACAACCACATTACCAGTAGGTGAACCAGCACCTGTTTGGCCCGGATCAAGATAAAGATCACCGGATGTTGTTGAGATAGTATTGTCATCAAGATTAAGGTTGTTATATGTGAAACCGTTTGCTGTGTCCATAGTGGCTTCAAGTGTGCCATTAGTAACAAAGTAAAGAGTATCAGCTACTGAACCAGGAACCACCAAAGATGGAGTTGGTTGAGCAATAACATATGTATCTTGGTTAACATCAATTACACCACCAAGTCCCTGCCATGCAGAGCTTGAATAACCTTCAAATTGTGAAGTAGCTGTGTTGTAGCGTACTTGACCAGTTGTCGGTACTGATGGACGTTCAGCTGAGTTACCAACTGGAAGACGAAGAGCAGATGTTGATCCAATGATTGTTTCAGCATTTGCAGCTGGAGCAATAGTAAGAGAACCAGTTGATGTTGAGATAGTATTAGCATCAAGAATAATCTGGTCAACTTGAGCAGAACCAACAATTGTTAACTTATCTGTAGTAGTATTAAAGCTAAAGTTACTTTCAGTTGTTAGTCTTCCGTTTGCAGTAGCAAAGACAACACCTTGGTTGCTTAGATCAGTAACTTGTGCAGTAGCAAGAGTTGAAAGACCTGTTATATCAACAGTACCAGCATATGTAGTATTACCAGTTACATCAAGTGTACCGGCGATAGCTGTATTACCTGATCCGACAGCAACAGTAAATTTATCAGTACCTGTAGTACCGACTTTGAATGTTGTTCCGTCAAAGGTAAAGTTAGAATCATCTTCAAGATTGCTAGTGGCACCTGCAATCACGATCCGATTGTTAGTTAGATTTTCAACTACTGCTGTATTAAGAGTAGCTAGTGCTTGTGTTTCTAAAGTACCATTTACAAATGTGTTACCAGTGGCAACAGCAACAGTAAAGTCACCTTGACCAATGTCAAAGGTTGTACCATTGAAAGTAAAGTTAGCGTCGTCTTCAACAGCACCACCAGTACCAGCAATTACGATACGGTTATCTGTAAGGTCTTCAATGATAGCAGAAGCAAGAGTTGCTTCACCAGATACATCAAGTGTACCAGTAAAGTTTACATTACCTGTTACATCAAGATCACCTGTAGATGTTTGAGCACCTGAAAGTGTGAATGTACCGTTGATAGTAGTATCACGAGCTGAGATAACAACATCACCGGTTGTGCCACCAGGAATAATATTAATGTTACCGTTAGCATTTGATGTCTGATCAATAGAGAATGTATTACCATCCAAGATCATATTATCAATACGCCATTCGTCGATTTTCTTATTAGCGTCAACAATAACAGCAGATGATAGGGTGTTAGTACCATGTACATGATCTAGGAGATCAGTAAAGTACTTACCACCAATAACGGAGTATGAAGAAGATAAGCCGTTGGTTTCACCACCGGTACCGACATAGATCCTGTCACCATTGTTATTTTGGGCACCAGCAAAGTAAGATAGAGCGAGTTCGCCTGTGGCTAATACGCTATCACCATTACCGTCAACAGGTGCCTTGTCGAGGTTGGTGTTTTTAATTTTAATGACTGTAGCCATTAGTAGATGCCTCCAATAATTCTAAGGTCAGGATTATTAATCTGATTTGTTAATAGGAATTTCTGCTGTGATAGATCATAGATCAACATAGCGCCATTATCTAGGTTAGTTGCGTCAATGTCGGAAAGGTCTGTAAGTTGAACACCAGTACCGACTTCAACTGTCCGCGCCCTAACCTTAATTTGTTTGTTAATAGTGGCTTTAATTGCCATTCGATGTAACTCCTGGTGCTATTTCAACTTGGCCTTCAATAACGCGAGTCTTGTCACTAGTAACAGTTTCAGTAATCTCGATATCATAAACATACCGTCCAGGTTTCATTGTCGATGTTACAGTGTTATCCATGGCGATTTCAATATCTCCACGTACTGGGTTATTAATAGTAACAACAAATGGATAAGAAGTCGTTGAAGTATAATTTCTACGAACTACTCCTGCAGCAGTATGACCTGTAAGATCATATGGCAATCCATTAGACCCTTCAACAGAAACGACTGAAAAGAAGTCACTCCCTTGATCAATATTTAGATTCGCATAAATTGCCATGTCTATTCCTGTAGCTGAGTTTCTTGTTATTATTTATAATAGTTTTATACTCAAGATATATCAAAATAAATGTTATTTAGGGCTTTACATTTGTCCATAAATGTGTTATAATAAAGGAGTACCGCCGAGGGGTAGGGATATACTCTACAAGCTTAGTATTAGCTCAATATCATCAAATAGTTTAATCCTAGCATTAATAGAATCAATAGCTGCTTTCTCTGCTTGATGTATCTTCATAGGGTTATCTTCACAGAAATACTCCACCAGCTTCTCAGACATAGGACCATGCTCATCTCCGTCAACTTCAATGTGACGTTGTAGATAATAATGGAACATTGGTGCTTTCATACCACTAATATCTAGTTGGCTTAGAATCCTTGTAAACATTGCTGGAATAACTGTCTCACGTCCATATGCAAATGATGCTGCAGCACAATGAGGTCCTTGTCTAATAACATCAAAGGTTGTCTTCATAAACTTAGCCGCTGGTTTAGACATACAAACAGTTGTTGGATCACTACCTTTCTCAACCTTATCTATAAAGTATTCAATAGGGTTAACATCACAACCAACTTCTAACATGGACATTAGATATAGATCATAGTGAGATACTGATCCACCAGATGGATGTACATCTGATTCTTCACATAAAACAATTTCATTAACCATACGAGCAATCTCAGACCTTGATCCTGTGGTAGGAAGCCATAGATTACCAGAAGGTGTTATATTATGCTGTACTGTTTTAAGTAAAGACATAAAATCCCATACAGCATATACATGATGATCCATAAATTTTATCAAATCATCAATTGTCTGAATACTGTTAGTCACAAGCAGTGAGTGATTCTCAAGTTCTGCTCTTGCCTCTTCAATCTTTGTTTTATTCAATCTCATCAATACCAACCTTAATAATTTTCACTTGCTGGCCAAACAATAGTTTCATAGCAGCCAATTGTATATTTCCCCACCATACTTTTTCAAATCTACAATTAGATAAGAAGGTAGCATCAGGGAATTTAATAGGGCATGACGATCTGCATAACCTACGGAATGGGCACTTAAAACAATGATTATTCTTACGATCAAGATCAAGATGCTCAATGTTAACAAGTTCAATATTATCTATAGTACCACTATTATATGATGCATCTGTATGAGGACATAGTCTCACATTGCCTTTCATATCTAAGCTTAGTACATCATTAGAGTCAGCTCCGCAACCTGTAGTTGTAGTAATAGGTGCTTGATTCTTTAAGAAGTTTGCATAGTGCCAAATGCCTTCTTCTGATTCTAATACATTATTCTTAAGGAATCTTTTACGATCTGGATCCTTTAAGCAATCTTCAATAAACCTACCCATAATCTCATTGAATTTAACTAGATCATCACCATTAATTACATGATCTGCTGAGTTTTCTGAGTTGGTTGCATCATAGTTCTTTGCCGGAATAAATGTAAGCTTGAGATCAGGTATTCCAATTTTTCTTTCAACTTCCTTAAAGAAGTCATTAATCTTATATAAGTCATAATTAGTTTTAGAAACAACACAACCAAAACCGTACTGTACACGAGGTGATAAGTCAGCCAATTGTTTGAGCATATTAATACTTACAATGTTATTTAAGATATCTTCGCCACGTAATGTCTCATGCTCAGGTCCATCATGCGATATATTAATCAGCACAACACCTTTCATCTTGGCAAAGTAGTCAACATGTTTCTGTCTTATAGCTGAACCATTAGTAGAGATAAAAAACTCGCGCCCAGGAGCATCAGTCATTTCTATAATTTCAACCATATCTTTCCAATATAGGAAAGGTTCACCACCCCATAGCTCAACACGCTTGAGACGTGATAGGTCCAAATTATCTTTAAACTGTTCTTTAAATTTATCCATCTGCATGTTACGTCCACGCTCAAGAGGATTACCAATATCCTTTTGCATGCAGTAGACACACGAATAATTACAAGCATGACCTAATAGCAATCTTACAGCTATAGGTGTATTTGTTTTCTTACCTGTTCCATGACGTGCAGCTTCAGTCTCATACCATTCCGGAGAATGCAATGGTGGTAAGTTAAGCAACTCACCTCCACTTCTGATTGAATTATCAAGAGTGTCATAGTGAAATTGTTGGCCATTAGCCAATTCATATAATGTATAGGGCATATTTTCTCAATTTATGATGTGTTGTCATTCCATGAATGTAAATGTGATCTAAGACCTGCAGCAGCACCTCGTAGTGTATTGTGATGTGAAGCTGTAATAGTCGTACCTGTAGAAACATTTAATGATATATCACTACCATAACCTGAAGTGGTATCTACAGTAGATGAATTGACCATTGTATTACCGCTAGTACCAATTTGTCTATGGTCAGTAACATTATGTGTATGACCTAATAGATGATTTAAACGATCTCTTAGATAAGTAAAGTGTGATGCACTAATTGTATTACCAGCAGTGAAATATCCATTCATGGTATTTCGTTGAGCGGCAGATATATCATGACTAGCTGCTGTGGATGTTCTAACTGTTGATGCCATAATGGATCTCCTATTGTCTTACATATCTATTTATACTCAATCAAAGGCACTGGATCAAAGTTTGGGTCATATAGTCCGATATGAGTTTTAACAAATCCTTCTTTCAGTAAAGAGTGAAAATATGTTGATTGATCACTTAACATAAAATCTGGAATAAAACTGTAGTTATCATTTACTTTAAAGTTTGCAGTATTCTTAAAATAATCTAAAAACTTTTCTGATAAACTATTATCTGGTATTCCAAATGTATCAACACATCTTTTATAGTACTTCAACTTACCTTTTAACATGTTAGGTAGAAATTCTTTTGAACTAAATGATATAGATTTATCAATGGTGTGAAAAGGGTCTACATTTATATCACTAGCATCATCATATGAAAAATAAAACTGATTATTAAATAGATGAACAGATGACCTATGTATCTGATGCCTTCTTCCCTGATTTGTTATATTATATCTATTCTGATTATCAAACTTAGCTAGATCAAATTTAGTTATAGCCTGTTCTCTAAAGTCACCATGCACAGAAAACACTACATCATATTCTGTTAAAAACTCAATCATACGAGTAACTTGATCAGGGTGATGATAATCTTCACTTGTTCTAATAATCTTAACATGACCTATATTGTATTTGGATAGGTAATCAACTATGACTGCCTTAACCTTACCAACGTCTTCAGTCTTAAGTAAAAACTCCTCAGACAGTGTAATATCTGCAATTCCTTTTAGATGTACTTCATTCATAAGTATCTTATGATGCATCAGAATAGAGTTATCAGTCATACCAAATTCAAATATAGATGCGTTCTCAACATACCACTGATATACATGATTATGATGTTTCTTTAGATAACGTAGATCATCATCAGTTCTTATACTATAGAAGTTCTTAAAAATACTATACCAATAATCCGTATCGGCTTGTGTTATTTCTTCTGGTATAGACTTAGCATAGTGATTTACACCTTCGGTTAAATTCTCTCGAATATAACATACTTTACACCCCGCCCCACAATAGTATTTGTAAGTTGGTGAAAAATAGAAATCGTAGGATATACACCGTAGTGCATCCTCAGCCAACAAGTAGTAATTATGATCTTCATATGTGTCAAAGTGATTACCGTTCATCTATTCCAATCCAGTGCATCAGAGTGGGCTGTTGCTTTAATTTATGTAGATGTTTAACCATAAGGTCTATAATACCATAAAACTCAATGCACTTGCCCTGAGGCTCTTCGTCAAACATAGCATAAAGATATTTAAGTCCGCATGTACTCTTTTGTGGGCATGTACGACAACCAGGTAGAAGCAAAGGATTTTCATCACCAACTCTATAAAGAATTTGTTTATCTTTCCATTGCCCTGTTCTATATTCTTCTCGTTTATACTCAAGGTAATCAAATTCAGGATAGATATATCCATCTGGTGATAATATTAACTTACCATGATTTTCTAAATAGTTTTTATCTATTTTATCATAGTTGCCATCAATATTAATATTAATTCCCTGTACATATAATGTCTGTACAAATCTCATTAGATCAACTGAAAACCATTTAAGGTCTACATCGTCAATCAATACTTTAAACTTACGTTTACCACGATGGTGTCTTAAGGGAATAAGATTTAGTGTATCACACTTTGCTCTCTTCATTGTTGAGATAACTTCAGCAATAGAAAACTCATTAAATGCTTCACGTGTTGGCGGAATAACAAATTGAAATAACATTCCAGAATCATACTTCTGAACCATCTCGGCTACTTTTTCAATATCAACTGCCTCTCTATTCACCTCTTGATACATAAAGTCATAGCTAAAAGTAAGACGAATCTGCTTACCCCATTTCTTAAAGAACCATTCATTCTCAGCTACCTTTGAGCCGTTAGTGGTTATAAAGAATAGCATATCGTCAGGAAACATAGGCGCAATGACGTCTAGTATTCTATCAATACGTTTAATGTATAGGAAAGGTTCGCCACCGTGAAACGAGATGTTCTTTAAGTCTTTTGCATGGTCAGCTGCCAATTGCATAAACTTAAATATATCATTGTTATCTGAAGCGCGTAAGTTTTGAGAACCAATATCGTATTTGATATAGTCTCGATCACAGTAGAGGCAATTAAAGTTACAGGTATCACCCATGTAAATTGTAATAACACCAATGCCTGAAAAATCTATTCTGTCATTATTAGGGTTTGGATAAAGAAGCATTGTATAAAGTTTTCCTCGCCTTCAAGCACAATAGGAGCATTTTTAAGTTCATAATTTTGTTTTGGTGTAAGTTCAGGGTTATAACCTAGATCCAACATTACTTGTGCTGCGTATTCTTCCGAATAACTTTCCATGTGAATATTTACATTTCGCCAGAACATCTTATTATAAACATCTGTCTGAAAATCTAAGAATAGTTGCACTACTTCTTGGCACATATCATCAGGTCTAAACATCTTTTTAGAACCTGTATCAAGGTTACCAGCTGGACACTGATAGCAGAAGTTGTGCAGATCACAGGTTTTACATTTTTCTTCCGTCTCAAACATCTTATTATATTCTGCTTGAAAGGCAGCATAGCGATCCACATAAATGCGATCATCAAAGATATTACCTAATACGGCATCAGCTACAGCAGAGGCTTTCTGATTAGTAAAGAAGTAGCATCCACTAAAATCACCTGATGCATCAATAGCAATCATATCAGAGCCAACCATACAGTTGTTACTATCTTTTTGACCAACGCCTTCTGAGAATTTAATAATTAGATCACGGTATTTTGTTAATGCGTCAAAAATACCTTCTCGCATATTACCCCAATTATCGTTTGACCATCGGATATATCCACGCTTAGAATCTAAGATTAGAGGGTGAACAATCAAAGACCGAACACCAATTGCATAAAGCTTTTCAATAAAAGCTCTCATTGATCCAGAAGTTTCTTCTGATAGGGTACAGCGGATAACTAACCTTTGTGGCTCATCACCAAGCTTGGCTAGGATCTTACCCATAATAACAACTAATTTATCCATTTGTACTGGAGTAATTTCACGATAATCAATAGCAGAATCAAACGTATCTAGTGACAACATCATATGTGTATATGGTTTATCAAAGTAAAAGTCAATGAAGTCGTCGTCTGCTAATAGTCCGTTAGTACACATAGAAACAAATGTGCCACTAAAGTTATCATAATTGGCTTCTAAGTCTTTGTCGTGTTCAACAATAAATTCTCTGATGAGTTTCTTATGAATAAGAGGCTCACCACCAAAGAATTGAAAGCACTTCTTTGCTACGTCATTGACATTAACTAGCCAGTCATAGGATTTTTTAAGAGAATCAACAGTAAATCTGCCAAAGTCTTTGTTGTGTTGTTCGTAACAATATGAACAGCTGAGGTTACATGCATTAGTAAGCATGGCATTTAGATGTGATAAATCAGCAAAGAGATGCGGTACATCCCTAAAGCTAGACACAGTTTCAGTCAACTTAGGTACTACCGATACCAGTTTGTTTTTCTTAGTCTTACCATCAAGTAGATTAATGAGCTGTATGTTTGTATGCAGCTTACCATCTGAATCTTGTACAACAGAAGCCCTGTGCGACTCTATCCGCTTTCTTCTTGCATCATCCATAATCTATGCCTTCACTTTAATAATTTATAAACTTCCGCGCGAGCAGTTACACTGACAGTTTGTTGTATAGTCATCAGTAAAGGTATGCGTATGCTGTCTAAGCTGATCGAGTATAGTGACCATTTGTCTATATGAATCTGCATCGATTGTATTACCAGAAGATTTATTGCCTGGTGCCGTTTGGCTGGTTGTTTTCGTGCCTGTATTTTCTGCCATCTTATTCTCCTACCACAGTGTATTCAATGAATGATATACCCGAGGTTGTTATATCATTATATTTTTTATTTAAATCACCTATGTGAATTTTAAATCTAATATAACCTACTTCTTTATCAAGCTTAAAATTATAGATATTCTTCTTAACACTATACTTAAGATTTGTTTCTAGTTCAACTGGAAAATCTGGAAGTTCCAATGTTGATAGGAACATTAATGATTTCTCATATAAGTTGATACTAAATTCATCTTTAGCAAATATAGTCTTATTTATAAGTATTGCATTATTTATCTTAGGGTCTAATAGATAATCGTCAAAACCAGAATCATATGTGTCTAAACTTGCCCACATATGACCATTAACATTGCCGTTATCACCACTACCTGATACCAAGTGTGGGTTAAGAGTAATAACATTAATGCCAGGATCTTTTAGCTTTCTAAAGTTTGCATATGTTACAACATGTATTTTACTAAACTCACATATTTTTTCTTTAGTTTCAACATTAATTATATTGTTATCTCTATCTCGTGTATAGTATATCGACAAAGAAAGGGGTATTGATCTATTGTTGTAGCCAACTGTAATATCTTCAAGTAGGTAACCTAGAGATACCCACTCATAGTTTTGCAAAAACTTTTCTACTTTGTCTAAGTTAATATAGCGAGATCCTTCAGGGACAATAAATTTGCCTTCTGTTAAGTGATCACGTATAATTAGCTGATGATCATTGAGCTCACCACTATTGTTTTCAGCCAAGACATATTTAAATGCCTCATTCTCAAACTGATCTAATAGCTGGCCTCTTAGTGTGTTATGCTCAGGCTTTCTTAAGTGTCCAGGAATTTCATCAACATGAACAGGTACATGCCAATTCAACTTGCCTACTGTCATAGTCATATCAGAGTTAAGCGCCTGATTCATGTTCATCATTACTGACTCCCATGCAGGCGGTCTTTTAGAGGACCATGATATTAGCCATTTATTCATAGTGCTTTAATAGCCTCAACAGTTTCATCAATAGTAAGACCATCTAAGAATACATCAAAGATATCTGAATTGTCACGCATCCACTGGTTGTATGTTAGAATAAAATTATCAGATTCATCAGAACTAATGCCCTCGTGATCCACCAGATGTTGGTCAATATTTTCTTCACTAACTGTAACTCCAACAAAATGATCAAAGCCTTCTAGCTTTTGAGTACAGAATCCAAGTTGTGCTGAAAGATGTCCAGTAGTTTGTTGCCATGCAGTATTTGCAAATATATCAGTAAAGGGCTGGTGGAAGTTAACATCCATAGCTGTCTGCATATAACTAATAACGCCACCTGCACCAAGTGTACTTAAAAAGTTTGCGTAATCTGTGTACTGTCCAGTAATACCAGCTTTTAGTGAAGTTAAGTTTTCTTCAAACGCAGCATATGCTACTCTAATCTGACTTAAAGTTTGTTCATTACTATCACACGTTCTATAGAATAGTGCATCTATTGTACCATAAGCCTCTGGCGTTACGTGTAGTTGTATTTTGGTTACCATGTTTTTACCTCTCTAAAAAGTTGATATGCAGCTGGATCTGAGCATATTGGCAATAAGAATTTCAAGACTCGTTCTTGCATAGGGTATTTATGCCAATCAATAGGCTGTGAGTCCCACGCTTTAGAATATCTTGTGTCAAGCGGCTTATTAACAGTAAACCGTTTTTCTATTTTTTGTTCTTTACTAAACCATTCAAACCAATTATACTCTGACGTAAATGTTTTTCCTTCATCAGGATTATAATCAAGAAACTTAATCATATTAGCAGTCCAATTTATCATATCGTCTCTGGCTACATCTTCACCAAACTTATCTTTACACCAACTAGCTATAGAATTATAGTAATCAAATCTATTTATATTGATTTGGATAGTTTGTATATTACTGATTCCAACTTCATGATTAAACGGCAGTATGTCAGGGATATCAATATGGTCTAGTGCATCAGCAATTTCACCATTCAGTGCAGCATCCATTTTCTCATTGAGACGATCAATACAGTGTGTATAAACACTTTGCATATAATCTGGTAAGTAATTACCTAATACAAATGATTTATAAAACTCTTTATAAAACTCGGAGTAGGATACACCATGCTGATCCATATACTTTGATATTGGTCTCATATATCCTTGTGACTCTAAGGCGTATATAAATTGATCCATTATAAACATCTCTTTCCACTCTTCAGTAGAATATGAATATGACCCTATAACAATATCAAACGAATCTGAGTTATCAGGCTTTAACAATAAACTCTTTGCCATAAACTGTTGACCAAATGCAGGTCTGGTAATGTCTCGCATCTTAACAGTCTTAAGTTTAAACTTATCCATATATGCAGGTTCGGCAGCTGGTGTATTAGGCAACATAAACCAAACATATCTTTTACCAAAAGCGTCATCTGGGCACATAACATCTAGTGCTTTATAATATGAATCTAAATTGGCTCCAGGCAAACCAAGCATTAGCTCAAGTCTGACTACGCCACCATATTCGCTTTGAATATTTTTATAGTGCTTGTATTGCTCTTCCCACGGTGTATCTGTACGCTCAATATTCTTAGTAACATCTTTATTGATATCTTGAATAGGTACTTTAAACTCCGACTGCAATTTGTTCTTAGCCAATAGTCTTTCAATGGTGTATAGATTTTTCTTTTTGGTTTTTGTCGGACCGTACATATAAACATGCTGAGGAGCATTAATAGTTTGCTTATAATCACACATAATTTCAGTTACAGTAATATCATTTAGATGAATACCAAAGTTAGCATCAGTAATACCAACAACTGTTACTTTCAATACCTCAAAGAGAACTTTCATATCCTCTTTCATTATATCAAGTGGCTTAAATATAACTTTAGTATTTGTGCCACCACCCCACTCACAATATGTACACTTGAATGGACAGCCACGAGATGTTTCAATAGCAGAGTACAAGTTTAATCCCTCAACATCTGCCTTAGCACGTCGAGTCATTAAGTAATCTAAGTTTCTTGAGAATATATTTCTGGGCCAATCAAAGGAACGCTTATTAAAAGGAGCAGCAGATATAATATCTTTTGATCTAAGGTAAGGAACCTTTGAGTAATCTTGATCTGAATAGTATTGGTTAATAAACTCTAAACCAAAAACTTCACCATATCCATCTGATTCACAGACATAGTCAATAAAAGGATTAATTAAAAAGAAATCTGGTTTTTTATATTCAACTTGCGGTCCGCCTATAACAATAGTAACAGCAGGCTTAAGCTCTTTAATACGTTGAGCTAGTTTATAAGTGAATACATAATTCCATACATAAACCGACATGAATAACATATCAGGTTCTTCAGCCATTATTGAATAAACTAAATCATCAAATGATTCATAGTCTGTGTCTATAAAGGGATAGCTCCAATCAATAATATGATCAGAGTTATCTTCTATGTATGATTTAAGAGATAGCCAGAAATAATCATAAGTGATAAATTCTCCGGCAGAGTTGAAGTTCGTGTAGACAACTTTCATAAAACACCATAATTAATTATATACTATTACTTATAGTATAACTGCTTCAACCATATCTCCAGTTGAATCTTCAAGTGCAATAGCAAAGCTCCAAGCATCACGGCTGTTATTAGTTTCAGCTAAACCAGCTTGACTAGAAGGTGCTAATCTATCACCCTTGCTAACACTTCCTGTGATTCTTACTGGAACACGTCCTTTAAGAGCTACCGAAGTACCACCTTCAAGTTCACTATTCATTAAGTAAGCTGGATTTTCAGATACAACACCAACAACCGAATGGCTATTATTAGTAGTTGAAGCTGTTATCTCAGCAGTACCACCAACACTCATTACAGTGCCGATTAAATATTCTTGATCAGCTAAGTATTTTTCCGCCAAATCCGCATATCTTGCGTTTGTAGCAGTACCTGAGAATATGCTAGTAGAAAGAGTATTTGATGAAGGATTATAACTTAAACCCCCATCATTACGCATACGTTGTTGTGCACTACCGATTGGAGCAAAGATTGGATAATATGTTGTATTACTACTATCGTCACGTGTTACATACGTATTGTCTGAATAAGTAGAGAAGCTAGAGTTTACTGCGTTAGTAGCATTAGTTACAGTATATCCAGCAACGTTACCAGAGTGAACAACTGTACGCATTGTTGAGCCATTGTCTTCAATCTGAAATTCATTAGATGAGTCATCCCACTTAAATGTTCGCCAATCATTATTATTATCATCATAGAAGAACAGATCAGTATCACCACCACCGTTAGCACCGATATACATATTGTTCGTCGCGCTAAAGGTTGTACCATTTAGTGTTCCGGTCATAGTATCACCGGCGGTATTAATAAATCGTGAATCTGATTCAGTCTCAGTGTAATAACGATCATCGTGAGTGTGTGAGTTATTACCAACTGTTGTTGAAATGCTTGTTGCGCCAAGATTATTTACTGTAGCAGTACCAGTGACATCACCTGTTAGAGTAATACTAAAATCATTAGCATCAAAGTTTAGCTTACCTGTAGTATCATCATATGTTACTGACATACCAGCTTCAGTGTTAGTAGGAGAAACCATTGCACCAACAGTATCTTGAACAGATTCAGTCCAGTCACTAATATTTGAAGCTATATGATTATGCGAGTTATCAACAACAGCTACATCAAGATTAAATGTTGAGCTAGCAAGGTTGGTTAGAGTAACAGCACCAGTTGCATCACCGGTAAGATTAATTATCGGATCAGCTGTAAGAACAAAATCAATTTCATTGTTAGCATCATCATATACAACAGAGATGCCGGTTTCAGTATTGCCTGTTAGCATTTCACCAACAGCATCTTGAATTGCTTCATGGTTTAGTGTTACAGCGATTGCAGTATTGCCTAGATTAGTCATAGTAGCAGAGCCTGTGGCTTCACCAGTTAAACTAATAACAGGATCATTGACATTAAAGTCAAGAGTATTATCAGCGTCAACATATGTTACGGATATACCTGATTCTGTATTGCCTGTAACCATTGTACCAACAACATCAGATACTGCTTCACTAAAGTCACTAATATTTGAAGCAGTATGATTGTGTCCATTAGCAGCAATAGCAAGAGTAATTTTACCTGTACTATCATCATACACCGCACTAATGCCACCACTCTCAGTGTTACCAGTGAACATGCCGCCAGTAATATCTTGAGTCCATTCAGTGATACTAAGAGAATCACTTGCAACTGTAGTGCCTTGAATTATTACATTATTAGTAAAAGTTGCATCAGCGGCAAAAGTAACATCGTTTAGAAGCGTCTGAGCAGCACCTTCCTCAATTCGTAAGAAACGGCTGTCTAAGTCAATCCCTTGGTATTGAGCAGTACCAGTAAAGTTTGTAGTTGTTGCTACGTTCTGTGATGTGTTACTTGAAGTACGAAGATACCGAGTATCAGTGGACTGACCATTCCATTGGAAGCCAGTAGTTGCATCAACCATACCGCCGACTTTAAGCTTCGTTGTTCCTGGTGCTGTACCAATACCTACATTACCATTACCCTGTTTAATAGTGATTCGATCTTGCATATCATTATTACTATCATATCCTTTAATAAGGAAATCCGTATATGCATATACACCAGGAGCTGTTTCTTCTAGTCCGCCAATAATACCACCTGGACCTGTACGGAAAGTACCTCCTGTTACCCAATCTTGAGTATCACGTCTTAGATAGACATCATTAAGAGTACTAACAGATGATGAAGCAAACAAGTTATTGAGTGCTGAAACAATATTATTATCACTACCATTATAATCATCAGCCATCTCACCACCGATTTCATCAGCAAGGAAGTCTGCTTTAGCTTTTAGAGCATTAAGACCTGATGTTACAGTAGATCCTAGATTTGTATATGTAACAGTTGTAGGATGATCACCAGAGGTTCCTGTAGCTGTAAAATTCATATTGCCTAAATCAGACTCATGTTCACGAACCGCATCTACTAAGTTACTAGCAGAAGTTGTTAGGTTATAGTCTGATCGAGTGCCACGTAGTGCTGTCTCAAGTTCATTAATACCAAGAACTAGATTACTAGCATCCGTGCCTAAAGAAGCTACGCTGCCGATATCAGCTTCGTGCTCATTGATTGCAGCTACAAGATCATTTGCCGCTGTGTTTAGAACATATCCTGTTACGCCAGAACCACCATCACGTAAGATAGATTCAACTTCATTAAGTGCTGATACAACATCACCACTATTTGTATCAAGACCGTACGTTGCGTTAGCTCCACGTAGTGCTGTCTCAAGTTCATTAACTGCAAGAGTAAGGTTGGCACCATCGGTTAACAGGTTGGCGACTGTACCGATATCTGCTTCGTGTTCGTTAATTGCTTCATAGAAAGTGTTAGCTGTTGTGTCAAGGGAGAAGTTTAACAGTGAGCCAAGTTCGGTACGAAGAGCATTAACTTCAGAAATAATATCAGATACAGCAGTACCTGCAACTGTTGCCGTAGTAATATCAAAGCCAGGACCTACTGCTGTAACTGTAATAGTTGCATCATTGGCTGGAGTTACACCACCAAGAGTAGTACCGAGAATAAGAATAGTATCACTAACCTCATATCCGCTACCACCAGCCGTAATTGCAATTGAATACCCACCAAACTCCCTAGTAACAGTAAATTGTGCTGGAGTGCCAATAAAGTCATCACTATTTTGTCCGATAACAGCAGTATAATCCACTGTACCATCACTTACTAAGTTTGTTAAATCTCCAACAGTTCCGTAAACAGCATTAGCTTTTACTCTCCACTGTTCAATACTATCTGTTAAGTTAATGAAGTTAGCTGCCATTTTATTCTATCTCTCTAACAATTGCTTGAGCAAATTTTTAATTTCAGCAACATCGGTCTTTAATGTTTCTATCTCAGTATCCTTATTAAGGATTTTCTCCCGAGCTAGTCTAGCCTTAGTTGCCTTGTTCTTATCATTATTTATAATAGCACCAGTGGTAGCATCACGAAATAAATTCGTGTGGCCATCCACTGGGATATATCTACCGTCTTCTATCATGGTTGCAGAGCAATGATCCGAAGATCACGTACCGTTGGTATGCGAGAAGAGTTAGAAGTTTTCATGACAATCTTAACACAGAATATTGTAAATACACCTGCCGGATCAATAACAAATTCTGTTTCATTATATGCTCCAGAATCATCAAAGCCAATTGCTTCTTCAGGATTTGCTAAAATCCAAGGTAGACCGTTGATAGCATCTTCACTATCAGCAACTCTATAATAGACTTCAAGACTTGTACGTGATGGACGATTTGTGTCCATGAACATACGAATACCATCAGCTGGATCTTTAAGTGTAACATTTTTAGTTACATACTTAGCTTTGGCAGATCCCAGATTTGAATCAGTTTCTGCAACAAAGTCTGCAACTACGTTCTTACCAGATACTAATGTTGCACTAGGATTATCAATCCGGTTGGCTATAGTAAATACTGATGTTCTTTCCAAATCAATAACTGGTGAAATATTATCTTTAGTTGATGTTAGTGTGCCACGGATAAAGAATGTCTTACCAGCTTGCTCATTATCATCAGAAGCAATAACACCTGGACTCAACATATTACTATTTTGATTTACGATAATTGGTGTAAATGATGTAGAGGTAACGTATGGTGTTGGTGATGTTGCACCTAGTGACATACCAGTTGAAGTTCTCACCCCATACGTTGAGTTAGTACCAGGAAAATTCATCTGAGAAACATTTGGATAGAAAGTATCAAATAGTTGGTTCTCAGTAGCTTCACATAATGTTCCACCATCAATACCTGTACCAGTAGCATTAGATGTTACCGTAATTGTATATGAATCCATTTCTACATTATCAACAACATGTGTTCCATTAATCTCTGAAGCAGGGATACCATTAGTTGATGTGGCACCAGTAATAGTCACTGAAGAGTTAATAGAGTTAGTTGAATCAAAGAAATGATGATTCTTATGTGATACACGAATTACATTAGAACCACTTGTTGTTGCAAATGGGTTCTTGATAAGTTGACGAGTTTGAACTTCGCCGTTTTCAAGAATAACTTGTGCATTAACAGAAGTATCAAATTCAGCACGATTAATTTTGAACTTAAGGTCTTTATTCTGATCTGGAGTCCAAGTTGATGCGTTTTGTGATTTAAACAATACACCAGCATAAGGTTGCTTAGAGATGCGGTTACCAGTTACATAATCATCATCACCAATACCAGCATACCAACACTGATACTCGTTAGAGTTAGACATAACAACAAAGCAATACTCGATACCATCTTGTAGATAAACAGGGGATGGGAAAGCAAAGTTAGTTACTTGATTTGGACTTGGCAATTCAGTTTCAAGATTAACAACAGTTACAGCGGATGGATTGAGAGTAACTTCTCCGAAAGGAATAATCTTCTGAGTTGGAATACCTTGATTCATCTCACGAATTTGAAGAGTAACTGGAATGTTATCATCTTTAGTATGGAAGAACAAATCAATAGAAGTAATAAATGCACCACCTTCAAGTGGAACAATGAATGATTGAGCAAGAGGATCTACCCAGCGAACTGGTCCACTAATAGTACGATCAGAGAATAGTGTCTGATCATCATTAACTTCACGTGTTTCAATACGAGGTACACGAGTTGAGATAGTTACATTTTCTTTAGTTTCAATTAAACCTTTGGCAGAATATACTGCAGTTGCCTGCGTAGTAGAAACAGTGCCGTTATTAGTTGAACTATCAATTAACTTAAACTCACGAGTACCTGTCTTAAAGAATGTAGAGCCACTGTTAGGAATAAAGAATGATCCAATTAATTCACCTTGTCCATTAGTAGTAAGTGCTGTTGCACCAACAGGGTGAGCAGAATATGTATTCTTACCATTAACAACTGGATTATCATTATCAGCATGAAGAGTATATGTTGCTTCTGCACGTACATAATTAGCAACTGAAGTACCGTCAAAGAAAGCATACATTGTTGTGTTAGGCTTTAGACGAGTAGCTTTAAAGTTAATAATACGTGAGCGGATAAATGGTGCAAAGTTGATTTCAACTACACGGTCTCCGATGTTTGTATTAATACTCTCAGGTGAAACAAATGTCTCAATACCTGTACGTGATTCATTGGTCTGTACTGTTTCAATAGTATCAGTTTGAATACCAGGTTGTGTCCAGCTATTAAACCAGCCACCTCTGCCTCTAGTGACATTAGTTGTTTCTGTACGGCTATCAACAACACCAGCCCAGTTAGTTTCCCATTCATTCCACTGCGTACCAAGTGCATCAGTCTCATCAATGATTGACATCATTGCATCAAAGACACCATTTTGGTTTACTGTCACATCTGGACGGCGAGTAGTATCTTTCCACTCATCAGTTGATGGCGATAGTTCAAGAGTACCTTCCCATGAGAATACTTCATATGGGTTAACATTAATAAAGGCAGATGCTGTTTGTTGATTAGCTAATGATGTTTCCGTCCATGGTAATGTTATGATATCACCAGTACGTTTAAAGTTAGATGATAGTGCATCATTAATAAGCAATCTCACATTGTCTTCTGAGAAGGCTGGACGAAGCATCCGATTATTTCGGTCAATGGCTGCACGATATTCGTTACTAATTACGTTACCGATTTTATGTGAAGAGAATGAATCAACAATGAAACCAGACTTAATCCGTGATGTGGATGTTGCTGTATCAATAATGTCGCGGTTAGCGGCATCTTGCTCAAGCATAGAAAGTGCTGTATAATATTCAATGTTATTAATACGCTTCTCAAGCTTACCAATATCCCTCATTGTGTAACGCTTATTATCTAGCATCTCAATACCAACTTCGTCAGTATTAAGTGTATATGCTGGAATCATTACATTATAAAGAACCATTGAGTCTTTAGGATCATCTGGTAGTTTAGGATTAACTGCAGGAACACCTTTAGTGACACCCATTTTACCAGATTTATCCAAGTAGATTTTATCTACACGGTTTAGGTAATATTGAATATCCGTAGTAAATGTTGTTAGAGGCTCTGGGCAAACCGTAGTCGATGAACCTTCACCAGTAAAGTTAACACCAGTATCATTCTTACGAGGACGGAAGTCAACAGCTGAGCGAAGTTCAATTTCAGTTCCAGTATTTGTGGACTTAAAGTTTGGAATATCTTCGTAATTAACTGCGTTACCATCTACGTCTTGTAGACCAGAGTATGAGTCAACAGTAAAGAAGTCACCAGAACCAGAGTGTGTAAAGTACTCGTATCTAACCAGAAGTTGTCCAGTTGAACGGAAAGCTGTATTTGGCTTAAGTCTAATTCGAGCTACATCATAGAAGTTATCTCGTTGACCATCATCAAACTCATAGTATTCGGTAACATTAGTATCATTAATTGTTGCGGCAGTACTAGTATTAGCTGATTCAAATACTGCAAGTAATCTATAGCCATCTGCATTCTCAAGTGCCATCCAATCAGTTTGTGAAGGGGATGGAATTGGATGTAGATCAACGTTAGCAGAACCAGAAGTAGTTAATGATTTTGCTTTGTGAGTCAAGGAACGCTTAACACCAGCAATCAAAGTCATGTTCTTATTATAGTAAGATGATGTCAAACCACTTAGTGTAACAGTACCCGATTGATTAGTGAACACAGAACTAAGTGATGTAATATCAATAATATCACCAGTTAGATTATCTGTCAAGATCCAGTTTTCATCATCAACTGGTTCAAACTGTTCGTTAGAACCTACAGTGTCAAATACAATCTGACCAGAACCATCTGATAGTGATGAACCAATTGATCTGTTGTTAAAATACACATAGTTGAAATCATCTGCCGCGTCATCTGCTTGTGAGTCACAAGTTTTAACACGTGTGAATGGTAGATTAAATACCATTGAGTTACGGTTTGGTTCACTACGGATAGCTAGACCACCAGTTAAAACAATGTCGGCAATAAATTCAGGAGTACCAGCCATCTTAAATGACCGTGCAGCTGTAAAGTTGTACGAACCAGCCATTTTAATATCAAACAAGTAGATGCGATACTTATTACTACCAGCATATACAAATGATCTTGCTCGAGCAGTACCAAGTTCAGTACCTGTACCACCAGTGCTACCGTGGATGGTTATAGAACTAAATGTTGAGATATCAGGGATACCTTCAATATTTTCTACTGTGATATAGTTACCGATAATCATTGGAACAGAAGCTGCTTCAAATAGTGCTGTGTCACGTGCTTTATCAACGTTTACAAAGCGAGTACCTTGTGTTTCAAACTCATAGCCTCTGACATAAGCCTTACCAGATTCAAGACCAATGGACAGCTTAGTGGCGTCTCCAGGAGTATTGATAGCTGTATGTTCGTTGACTGTAGCCATGAAAGGTCGTACAGCATAGTTACCAGATTCATCAAATGTTCGTCTAGCAAGTGTTTCTTCAAGAACAGAATAGTCGGTAGTTCTTACCTGACTTGTAATTTGACCATTAACCATACGAGCAAGTAACAAGAACTTAGTAAGTGTATTTGCTTCGTTTGCTTGTTTAATAAGCTTGGTTGAGATTTTATAACGGTGTGCACCAGGAGCTGCATAGTTAGGTGTGCCGTTAGCATTATCATTTAGTGATGTATCTTCAGCAGATGTTGCAACAGACTCAGTTACTTCCAAACCAATATCATATGATGGGTCTGTTTCGTATTTGTCTAAGATAAGTTGATCTGCTTTAACAACAACAAAGTGGTTATCAATAAAGTAAATGCCTTCTTCGATAGAAGCAATAGAACCTAGACCAGTACCATTCGTAGCAACAACTGCAGTATAAGAACCTGATGTTAGTGTTTCAGCATCATCAAATACCTTTTCTTGACTTGTGCCAGTTCTTAGATAGTTGACATACAAAGTGTCTGGATCAGCACCTGCAGCTGCAGCAACTGCAACTACTTTAGCTGTTAAGCCAGTATCAGCACCAGTAAAAGTCTTACCGACTAAATTCTTTAGAGTTACTTCATTGACAGAAGCAAGTTTAATATAGGCTTGTTGCGGTTCTACTGTTGTATCACCAGGAATAACCATAGAGCCTTCTTCAAAAAGATGGCGACCTACAGACGATACCTGATGTTGTAGTATTGATTGGATTTGAGTAAGCTCACGTCCCTGAACAGCATGCCCAGGACGGAACAAGATTCTATTATATTTTTCTTTAGGACTAAGACCATCACTACCTGCGATTTCAAAATCGTCATAGTATGGTTCGATATTAAACTTGATTGCCATGTTTTTATTGACCCTTAAAATTCAAGTACGAGTTTAACTGTTTCAATCTGGTCAGAAGCTCTGTTAACCGGAGTTCTGTTTTCCAGGAAGATAACTTGACCCGAATATGGTTGTACTTCAGGATTATTTATGGCAGTTACATCCTGGCCTGAGCCAGCGTCACCAACAACACGAACAAAGTCCGATACTGTAAAGTCAACATAATTTGTTGCTTCTGTTTGGTGATACCTAATAATACCGTTTGTTGCATCATATGAATCAACAATAGCTTTAGCACCCGTGATTGTTCCCTCAATGGTAACATCATTTGCGAATGTTCCGCCAGTTGCAACATCAAGTGATTTGGTTGCTGATAGTGTTGCAGCTGTTGCTGCAGTAGTAGTTCCGAAGTTATATGGATTACGAATAATACCAATTTGACGGAAGTCGTTGCCAACAATAAAGTCACCAAGACCATCTGCATATACTAGTCTTACGTTGACAGTTACAAAGTGTGATCTTAAGTCTTCACGAATATCTGCACCAAAGCCACCAATTGGACCCATAACACTGTAACCAGTAGCTCCAGAACCACCGCCACCAGTTAGAACAACTGCAGCTTCATTATAACCTGTACCTGCATTAGTTACATTAATTCCTGTAACAACACCTCCAGTAAGTACAGCTGTTGCAGCACATCCCGAACCGTTACCGGTAACTGTTACTGTAGGAGCAGAAGTATAACCTGTACCACCATTTGATACTTTGATATTATAAATTGCGCCATCTACAGCATTTGACTGCACATCCCATAAGTTAGTGAGAGCAGCATCAGCGCCAACGGCTGGTTGGCTAATAAGATAACGTACTGGAATAAATGCAGATGTTAAGAACTTAACTGAGTCATCAGTAGAAACCGTAAATAAGTATTTCCAAATATAACCATCATTTGCGCTAAAGTCAATAACACCGTTTGTTACGATACCAGAAGTATCTGGATTTTGTGTTGAGACGCCGCCAGACTTCAAACACAAAAATACATTGTTGTTATCAGAAATAACATAATAAGATTTAGTGCTTAGTGTGGTGTCACGATCGTCATATTCTGAATATGTTGTACCTGATACCCATTGGTAACGAGGTACGGCAAAGGTAACATCTAAGTCCGTGATTTCTTTCATAGACGACATACGTTGCCATGCATCTGTGTTATATGCAAATGTATTATCATACGGTGTATCAGGTGATGCTTCTGATGTCCATGGTTCGGTACGACCTACAAATAAGTAGTAGCTTGAACTATTGACTGCATCATCTACTAATTCCTTAGCAGCATTCAGTCTAAAATGGTTGGTAATGATGGCGGTCATTGTTTTCTAACTCCTAGGGTGTTTTATTCAATCTCGATAAACGAGTCAATGTTGTATTGTACTTTATTATTTATAATGTCTTGGACAGTGATTTCTGAGTATTCTTCAATACGATTTGTATATCTAAATTTTAATTGGTCAAAGTGTTGTGCGCTGCCAAAAACCTCAGTGCTTGTTTCAGGTCTAAATGATACTGTTATCATTGAAGCAACAACATCATCCAGTGTCTTAACAAAAGAGGCAGAAGCATCCGCTGGTGTAATAACAATTGGGAATGCAAGTCCACCTTTTTGTAGACCTGGCTGCAATACTGGAAAGGTTGAACCAAGATTATCAAGGAACAACAAAATCTCGCCAAAGAAAATAAAGCCAGCGGGGTGTACTAATCTAGCAAATGGATTCTTCCAGTCATCAGCATTAGTACCCGTACGAAGAACGTAAGAGAATTTCTGATAAAAGAATGAGTCTTGAATCTTTTTATAGTTATCAAGAAAACCATCATTAGTTGAGAATGAGCCTGATCTGTATACTTTAACAACATCACCAGTCTGCAGCTCTGTATCAAACTCAAATGAGTAGTCAAGAACATTAGTTGTAGTATTAACAACTACGTTAGATTTAAAATCTGTATGGTGTACATCATTAACAAATATGATAGGGTTATCATAAATTAGTTTACGGCTATTATCATCAAGTCCTGCTACAGTAGTTGAACTAGAACCTAATGTAAATGTAAATAGGGCTGCATAATTTTCTGGGTGGGCAATAGTATCAATAGAACGATCATACCACTTACCATCTGATGGTACCAGCATATCGTCTTTAGGAAAATAAAGCTCAACTTCATCGTTAAACAAAATTTGAAAGAAGTCTTTAATTGACTCAGGTGTACCACGACTACGATAATATGCTGTTAATCTTTTATATAAATGTCTAGGATCAGCAGCAAAGGTTCTGGGAATAGCTACACCAACTTCTTTTTGTAGCTGTTGAAGCAAATTTGATTCAATACGATCAATATCACGCTGAATATCAATAGTATTAAGATAATGACCAGCGTTGTTAGTATGCTCAAGAAAGTCACAATAGACTTTCAAGGCATGCATCATACCAGGATAATTATGAGATACATGTTCTGGCACTAGATCGTCAACAATTGATCGTAATACTAGTCCGTCATGTAATTCATTTGTTTCTGTTACTGTCATTTAATTAATGCCTTGACGTTGTTGTATAATCAATACCTGCAGATACACCACCAGTGATCATAGTATCAACTTCACCTTTAACAATGCATTCATCAACTAAAATGTTAAGAAGCTCATTGCGTTTAGGTGCTAAATCATTTGAATTAGGTGAAACAGTAATCTCGATATATGTACCAATAATAGATGTTGGATTAAATCCGTTCAACTCAATAACACCAGTTGATTCAGTTACTGTACCAATATTAGCATTTAATACTCTCTGATTAGAACCAGCGCCTGTTACAATTTCTACCTTACGAACACCAGTTGTGTCTAAGCGGTCTCGGAAAGTGCACTGTCTTCCTAAGTAACTAAATTCAGTTGAGCTCATGATCTGTTCATCCGAAGATGTTGTATAGAAAGCAGATGAGAAGTTTAGTGTGTATTTTAGCTCAGTATTAAGAGTAGGCACAAATCGCTTCTTCATCTTAACACGAAGTATTGTATTAATAATAGCTGGATCAGATGTATCAATTTTAGAATTAATATTAGAGAAACGGAACACACCGTCAAAACGCTTAAGCTCGTTATTGTTATAGTCCCTAATAGCCTCACGTGCAATAATTGCTAAAGCATCAGCAGACGCATTAGTAAGGTTAGGATTATACTTAAAGAAAGCCTCTAAGTAAATGTAAGTATATGCTGGATCAACAATTGTTGGTGTGATAGAAACAACATTACGTGGCTTTAAATATTGTCCAATAATGAGTTCTTTATCCGTGAGAGTAAGCACTTCAGCATCACGTGGTTTAATTGAGATATAAACTTTACCATAATCAGGTGGGCTATTATCTTCACCACCCCATACAGAGATGGCTTCGATGTTAGCATAGTTGTTTTGAATAATAGCTTTATAATCATCAGGAGTAACTGCTCGGTTCTGAGAAGTATATCCAAGAGGCGCATTAAACTTAATTGAGTCAATATCCTCTCTTGTTGAACCACCAGTTGCTTTAGAAATAGTTGTTACTGTAGCATCAGTATTACCTTGAATAGTATCGGCTAGTGAGAAAGTCTTAGCTCCGTTAGCTTCATCATCATTAGTAACAATATATGTAATTGTGATTACGTTACCATTCTCTGGCTTTTTACCAATAACATTATCACCAAAGAAAATTTCATACAACCCATCTTGACCTTCTTGTAAGAAGTAGACAGCTGATGTCGGACCAACTGCTGATACGTCATTAGCTGTTTCGTAATCAAGTATTTCAGTTGAGATAGATGATTCGCGTACTGTGACAACCATTGATGATGTAACAACTTTCTCAAAAGGAATCACAAACTTTTCACTAGAAGCTGTATCAAAGATATATGTTGTAGACTTAAATGAGCCCTGAACTAGTTTAACACCTTTAAAGACATATGCGTTATCTGTATCAGGTGTAATAGTCTGTGTATTTTCAGTAACAAAACTATATGTCTTGCCATCAATCAAACTATTAAACTGTGTACCTTTAGCCATAGTCATAGGGATATAACCAGTACCATCTTCATTCAGAACATTGGTTGGGTTATTAACAGCAATGTCAACAGAAGCAATTGGCGCATAAGAGGAACGAGGTGTATAGCCAAGAAGTTTAGCATGAGAAACAACTGACTGACGTAGTTGAGCCGAGTCAAGGAAAGTTTCGTTCAATGCCATGTTGGCGTTAAGCGCATTAAAGTGTGTAATATATACCATAGCATCAAGCAGTGTGTTGGCTGCCGAGCCCTCGAAGTTGGTATCCTTTAGGACATCATCTTCTGAAAGGTATTTAATTAGACTGGACTTGATCGAGTCAAAGTCCATATCTGCTACGTTAAGTCTTTTTGTTGTATCTACCATTTATCTTAATCTCTCAACTACAAATTCTACGATGTCTGTTGTCTGTTCTGGTGAAAGTATAGTAATATCTATACTAACTCTTAATGCATTCCGGTAATCTAAGTTTGAAACAATCACATTATCAACCCTTACTCTAGGTTCATGGTTTCTTAAACTATTGATAATCACGTTCTTGATTGCAGCTTCAGTAACAGCATCAAAATTTTCAAATAAGTATGCCCTTAAGTTTCCACCAAAGGTTGGGTTAAATGGTCTTTCACCACGTCCTGTTAAAAGAATATTTTGTACAGATTGCTTAACAGCTTCAGCATCACGCTTTAACGCAATGTCACCTGTATTCGGATTAATAGTAAACCGAAAGTCCAAGTCCGAGTAGACGTTCTGCCGTGCTCTGATAGTATTCTTTTCCATAGTGTTATTTATACCTTTTATCCTACGTTAACAGTAGATGATCCACCTGTTAATGATCCTGAATCAACAGAATCACCAATTCTTGCAACATATGCTCCGCCGATTCTAACTGTACTAGAACCAGTTGTGATAGAAGCTGTATGTGGTGCACAACTACTACCACTAGGTTCATCATGTTCAACAGTATCATCACCTATTCTGGCAATAAGAATACCATTTGCTTTAACTGTTGTCTGACCAGGAGTATCAAGTGTTGAAGTTGCATCACAAGTTGCGTGACCTGTGGTGAGAGCATCATCTTTTCTACTAACACCTGGCATTATACAAATTCTCTATCTGTTGTATTTTCCATACCGCCAGCACGTAAAGCAGTTAATACTTGGTTTCTAGGATCTAGTTTATTATATGCAATATGTAAAAGCAAGTTTTGATTATCAAAGCTACCAGGATTTTCCAGAATCATTTGTGTCCACTCTGGAAGAATTTGTCTAATTCTATTTGCTCTTGCTACAAACTCTTCCCTATTAGTAACACCTCTGAATTGTAAGTCAGCTGCATATCCACCATAGTGATGTGATCCACCAACATTTCTTCTAGGACGAAATCTACCACCAACACGTTCTACATGTTCTGATCTAAAACCATGTGTTATTTTCATATCAGGCATTTCATCATAAATTGGTGATAGTACCTCATCTACTAATATTTGTAGATTAACATTAATATCAGCAAGAGTAAGTCCGTGAACCCTTGATGGTAGTTCTGGTACATATGGAATTATAGGATTGCTTGTAACATCTGCAATAGTAATAGAGCCAGAGCCTGTAGCGGCTGGCTTTGCATCAGGATATGGTTCCGCAGAGCTAGTAGCTGCCGCTGCAGATCCGATTGCAAAGTATTCGGATGTTTTTGTTCCATACGCGTCCTCCCTATCACTACCATTTGCGTAGTCGCGTGCACCACCAGCACCCTGAAGATGTGCTGCAGCTAGTAAACCAGATACTTCATTCTGTGGTGTACTATCATCAATAGTACCAATACGTCTCAGTGTATTATAGTTTTGTGTAGAGTATGCTTGAAATGCACTATCTTGTGTTGCTCTATCTTGTAGGAAGGCGTTTAGATCAGTCATACCACCCTTACCTGTCCAGTTAGCTGGATTATTAACTGAGCTGTTACCACCACCTGCTGCATATGTACCAGCTTTAATGTAACCAAGGTCTTCTAATGCAGCTGCACCAAACTGATAACCACCAACATAGCCAATACTATTTACTGCGGTATAATCACCGCTTGACTCTCGTTGTAATAGAGCTGACTGTAGACTTACTGATTGATCTACTGACAGACCACCAACACCAGCACTTGGTGGAATAATACTTTTAGCACTAGCTGTCGCCGCTCCTAGATTTTCTCGTCTAAGTTCTATCTCTGTTTTAATTTGAGGATTTTGTAATACCTCAACTTCAATAACAGCATCGGCGGCAGGAACTTTAGCTTGTTTTGCTTTCTCTCCAACAGTACCATCTGGATTAGTTACAACATTAGGTACGTCACATAATGCCGCTGCTGCTCCTAATGGATTCTCTATTAAGCCTGTTACAGTAGATAATAGTTCGTCAATGTCACCAACAGCTGTGGCATAGTATTCTTTAAACTCAGCTATCTTTGCTACTAGCCCTATGTCTAATGGGCCAAGAGAAATCATTGCAGCAATGTCTCCTTGAAGAGTACGAGCTGGGGCTAAAGCATCACCAATAGCACTATCAAGCGCACCTTGGGCTTCAGCTATCTTAGATTCAATACCAGCGATAGCTCCATTTACATCAGACATTGCGTCATCTACTGCACCTTGTGCGGCAGCTAAAGCATCATCAAAAGCACCAAGTGCTGGGTTATCTCCACATGCACCTGCTTTAAGTGTATCTAAAATCGACATATATAATCCTTAGTTAAGATCAATGGTTGCACCGTTAATGTCTACAGCACCAACACCGGTCATATCAATGGTTGCATTAGACTTGATATCAATATTGGTTGTTGATTCTAAGCGAGCATTTGCTTTACCATAGTATGTTGCACTACCTACAGTAATCTCTGCTTTATTGCCTGCAGTAGTTTCAGTACGTTTACCGTTTACTGTTTGGTTTAGATCAGTCTTAACAGTAAGCCACTGAGATCCAGCCGCTACAGTAAGTTTATCGTCACCATTAACAACCATAATTGTTCTATTCTGTTTAATGTTTTGAGAAACACTACCACCAATAGTTTGAGCAAAGTCTTGTCCAATTTCAGATTGAACATTAGATGCAACCTTTTGAATAATAGATTTACCAATCTTTTGGTTATAGTTACCCTCAACTTCTAGTGTGTAATCGCCTTTAACGAAGTGTCGCATAGAACCAATAACTGTAATATTGCAATCACCTTTAATAACGATCTCACGATTTTTCTGAGAAAATTCATATTGATCACCAACAGATTTGGTGTACCAACTACCCGCTCCATCAACTTCTTGATATGAGCCAGTAGGGTGTGTGTAAGAATATCTTTCTTCGCCAGATGTATTACCGTATTCTATAATATGACCACCTTCATGAACTTCTGCATACGTTAGTGGATATTGATCATTCTGTCTTGATGCAGCTACTTCTGGTTCTTCAATTTCTGTACGTTCATAGTATGCATCATTCTCAGGTTCAGCAACAGTAGCAACTTTAGGTGGAGTTGCTTGAGGTACTTTACCCATTCTTTGTCCGTCACGTGCTTTCATTGTTGGGTGATTTGCATAGTCACCCGGACGAGAAGCCGCTGGCATGTCAACTGTATCTGTTTCTTTAGGATAAGAACCACTAGGAGATGAGAAGCCAACTGAAGCTGATCTATAGTCGCCAGACTTACCTGGCAGTGTACCCAGTATTAGCATTTGTTGTTTGTATTCATCTAAGAAAGCAACTACAACCCAAGAACCCTCAACAAAGTATGGTGTGGCACCAATACCAGAAGTTGAAGCCGAAGTAGTAGGCATCATAACATTAGACCATGGTAGGTCATCCGTAGGTACTTCTTGACGATTCTGTGTGTGAATACCAACAACACGCACTTTAGCACGACCCATATATTCTGGATCATTTCTGTCTTCTACAACACCATAGTGTAATTCCATTATACAATAGCCTCTTTATTAATACCATTACGAATTGCTTCAATATACATTGTGTATTTACCAGCTCTGATTTCATGTTTAATTGCAGAGCAGAGATATGTGCCGGAGTTAACCTGATCAATGTCTTCTTCGGAACTTAGGTTTGGAGTCATTTTCTTAAATGTTAAGTTAACAAGCTTACCGCACTCAAGATTAGGAACAGTATCAACAACAGCTAATATAGCTTGGTTATTCATACGATTAGCATAACTCATCATTGATACTAAGCTGTCTGAACTTACTTGATGCAAGTTGCCTACGTCTACTGAGCTATATGCTTTACTATCAGTAAGACGATAGACGTGAGCAGACTTAGCCATCTGGCTTGGTCTTATATTATTAATAGAAAATGCTGGATCAATATAATCTTTTAATGTTGAGTTTAAGTGTGGTGCACTTTTCTCATAATCAAACACTGATTCAGTATATGTCTTTGTTGTTAAATCAAATGTACATATATCAGCAGCTAGTGAGCCTTCTGTTAGATTACTTAGTAAAGGATATCCAGCTTTAATAACTTGTTCTTCTACATTAGATACACGGTCAGGTAAATCACGCAATGATTGTCCTGTAGCATCTGTATTGATATGCGATATATTTTTTAGTTCAATAGGCTCTTCATCAGTATTAAACATATCACCTAATGATTTTAATTTAGCACCAGGGTTAATGACAGTATCGTATAAAAACAATGGACTATTATCATTACCAAATGTACTCGTTAAAACCATATCAATTGCTTCATACGGTGTAACAAAGGGAAAGACTACCTGATGAGAAGAACCACCTGTTGACTGAACATCTACATCTTGCTCTAAGAATGTATTATGAATCTTTGAGATAATATCTGTGTTACGTCCTTTAAACGAACGAGAGAATACTGATGTAACATTTTTAAATTGTTTCTCTGCAACAAATGTTAAAACATATGCACCAAGATTAGTGTTTATTTCTTTAGCGTCAAGGATTTCTGTTACACGAAAGCCATGTTCAATATTGGTACCTTTAAACTTTGCATTAATATATATTTGTTCTTGACCAATAATAGGAACAGTACTAAACATAGCACTATTATCAACAATAGTACACTCGCCTGTAATAAACTTACTACGAATAGATTCATACATAGTAAATTTGGTCACCTTAGTAGTGATATCAAATTCATTACCTAGGTATGATACTAAAGCAATATAGAGTTCTTCAAGTTGATGTGGTTGGACTTCAGCAATATCACTCATGATCTCTTAGCCTGCATTTCCCTTCTAAATACTCGTGCAACCTCTTTTATGTGATTAGGTTTAATTACACGAATTTTAGATTTATCCAAGTTCTGATCATATTCATACTGGAAGTTTGTGTAAGGTGTAGTACCAGCAGTACGTTTAATTGTTTGATCTCCTGTAGAATCATCTAAATGATATCTTGGCGCATATGCTCTCTTAACAATAGATGATGTGTTAAGTAAGTCTTGAGTTGTGCTTCCGTAAATACCTTCGCCAGATGTTCTAAATTTTCCACTAACTGTTTTAATAGTAATATAACCTAGTGTAGGATATTTTGCCATAACAGTACCAACAGCACCAGATACCTGACCAACAACAGTTTCGCCAAGATTAAACTTACCAGCAATAGGATCAAACCCAGCACCTACAACTGCAGCAATAGCGGCATAGTTATCGTACTTACTTTCAGTAAACTCTTTAAGTGCGTGTGTCGGCTTAGGCCAATCATTAAATGCATTAGAAAGGTCTTTATTGATAATAAAGAAAGTCCAATAATAATCACTTGTACCATAAAGGTTATACGAAGCCATATCTGGACGCTCACCCTCATTAATATTATAGTATGAATAGAATGAAACATCATCTAAATATTTTGTACCGATATTACTATAATGCGTAAGGTTAGTTAATGATTGTGTAAAGCCGTTACCATTAGCATCATAATCAACTTTTTGGAAGTTTTTAAAGTAGCTCATTAGTAACCCTCTTCAATCTGTGCACTTGTGATAGGAGCCAACTCTTTAAACTCAAGATTGAAATTAATTTCTACTGGATTATTATTAATTCTAAAATACGACATAGAGTTGGGGTTATATGTCGTTGTTGCTGATTCTAAAAACACTTCAGGTATTTTTGGTATGCCATTAACATTCACAAACTCAAGTTGGAAAGCATCAGGGAATTTAAATGCTATAGCGCCATCTTGTTCAGGATACATTCCTGTTCTGAACCATTTAATAATGCGATTAACAGTATTAGATTCACTTTCAGAATCAGGAATAAATCTAAACGATAATGAGAAACCTCTCATACCTGGAGATTTAAATAGCATAAACTCACGAGGATTCATTGATATTTGATTGCGCTTTTGATTCTCTTGAAGAACACTCTTTACAATACCACCAGCAGCGCTACCACCTAAGAAAGCTCCAGCAATGCCTAGCTTACTACCAATAGCACCACCAACGCCCATTGCTAACTCATCACCAAACTGATTCATAAGAGCTGTTATATCAGCAGCACTAAAGCTGTCGGGATTGACACCATTCATAAGCTGTTCATATCCAGCACCAATAAGCCCAGTGGCTGCTGTCTCAAACACCATGTTGTCATTTATGTTAATACCCATAGGCATATATAAAGATACATGTTGTTTTGTTTCAAGAGAAACTTTACCTGTTGATGTTGATCCAGCATTATACGTTGCCTTATGGCGGGTAAATAGTATAAAAGGTGAATCAGCCGCTTCTGCTTTCTGCGGATATCGCTCAATTAGTGGCTTGTTTTTTTGTTCCATGGGCTGTATGTCCTGCAGTTCTATTATAACTTAAAGGTATTTATATGACTTACAAAGGCAAATATAAACTTCGTAACCCAAAGAAATATGTTGGTGATAGAGATAAAGTTATTTATAGATCCTTGTGGGAAAGGCAAGCGTTTATTTGGGTGGAATCACAAGATAATATTATTGAATGGGTATCCGAAGAAGTTATAGTACCATATGTCTGCCAAACAGATAAGAAGGTACATCGCTATCATATTGATCTATACTTTAAGACAGCTGATGGTAAGAAGTATTTAATTGAAATTAAACCAGCGAAAGAGACTAAACCACCAAAGAAACCAGTTGGTCGCTCTAGGAGATATTTATCCGAATCACTTACATACATTAAAAACCAATCTAAGTGGAAAGCAGCAACACAATTTGCACTAGACAATGGTTGCACATTTCAGATATGGACCGAGGACACATTAAAATCTCTCGGAATTAAGATTATTAGCCCAAGGGTAAAGAAGAAAAAGTGATATAAATAAAGGTATGGCTGATTCATTAATACAAAAACTAGAATACGAAGCATTTAGATCCGGCATACCTGCTAGGACAGCGCAATCTCGTGCGTGGTTCCAGAATCAGATGAAGCAGATGGGTGATGTGAATCGTAATAAACTACTTAAAGATCCAGGATTACAAAAGCGTCAGCGGATGGGTGTAGGCAACATGTACATGTTCTTCTATGATGCCAAGCACAGGAAGACGTTGCCTTACTATGATAGATTTCCATTAACTATTATTGTTGACAAAGCACCTGGTGGTTTCTATGGACTTAACTTACACTATCTACATCCTACACTACGCGCACGTTTAATGGATGAGTTGTTGTCAGTAACGACTAATAAAAGATTTGACGAAACAACTAAATTTAAATTAAACTATAAAATACTTAAGAGCGCAAATAAACTTAAAGCCTTTGCACCCTGTTTTAAACATTACCTAACAAAACATGTTGCATCGCAGCTTGCTTTAGTTGAGGCACCAGAGTGGGAAGTTGCTCTATTTATGCCTACTGAGCAATTCCAAGGTAAGAGTAAGCGGTCCGTATGGGCTGAATCGAAAAGGAAAATATAAATGTTACCAGCTGGCATTGATACACTTAAAGCATCTATTGGTCGCCGTGGCGGATTAGCTCGTTCTAATCGGTTCGCTGTTTATATGAGCCATCCGAGTAAACGAACTGATCTTCTTAATACTAACTTAAGTGATCTAATAGGTAATGCGGCTCGTCAGCTATTGACTGGTGGTAGTATTACACTTCAAAACTTTGTTGAAGATCCTCGTGACACATTTCTATTTTGTGAATCAGTGGACATGCCAGGTCGTCAGATTGCTACAAACGACTTTTCTACAGATATGAAAATGTATAAGAAACCATACGCATATATGAATGATGATGTTGCTATGACCTTCTTAGTGACTAATGACTATTACATGTACAAGTATGTTAAGTCATGGATGGATGTTGTTATGCCAGTTATCAATGGCTCATATAAAGTCGGCTATAAGTCAGACTATGCTAGGGACATTACTATTCAACAACTAGGTAGTAACAACTATGTACCAGCTGCAGGGATTGTGCTTAAGAATGCATACCCAACAACTATGTCTGCTATTACATTAAGCAGCACATCAGAAAACGAAATAGTAAGACTTACAGTGAACTTTGCATATGATGACTGGGAAGAACAATCAGTTGTTGAAGGCATAGGAACAGGAATCAAAGAGGTTCTTGGATCTATATCAAATAGTATAGATACAGTAAGAAATATTGGTAAATTACTTTAATACTCAGGAGTGAAATGAAAATGGCATTGCCAAAAATTAGTACACCAAAATATGAATTGACTATCCCATCTACAGGTAAGAGCATTGAATACCGCCCATACCTAGTACGAGAAGAAAAACTATTAATGATAGCACTAGAATCCGCTGATGAAATGCAGATGGTTAGTGCAATTAAACAGATTGTTGCGGCTTGCACATTTGATGTAGTAGATGTAAATCGTCTAGCTATGTTTGATGTTGAATATATCTTTGCAAAACTACGAGCCAAGTCAGTAGGTGAAACTGCTAAAGTTAGCCTTGATTGTGACAAATGTGAAGCAAAGAATAATGTAACTATTAATATCGAAGATGATATTAACGTCACAGAACAAGCAGATCCTAAGATTGTCTTAACTGATAATATGGGTCTTATAATGAAGTATCCATCTATGTCTAGTTTCCTAGATGTACAAAACTCTGAGAACACTGAAGTTGATAAACTATTTGATCTTATTGCTATGTCCATTGAAAGCATCTACGAAGGTGAAGAAATTCATGATGGAGACTCACACTCAACAAAAGATAAGGTAGAATTTATTGATTCACTAAGTGGTGATCAATTCCAAGAAGTTCAGAAGTGGATGAATAATCTGCCACAAGCTTATGTTAAAGTACAGTATACATGTAGTGAATGTAAACACGAACACGATATTGAATTGAAAGGTTTGAAGAATTTTTTCGCCTAACCCTTTCTCATAATAATTTGGTGAATTACTATAAGGTGAATTTCAGTATGATGCAACACCATAATTATAGTTTGACTGAACTTGATGGTATGATGCCGTGGGAAAGGGAAATATATGTTGCTATGTTGATTGAACATTTAAAAGAAAAGGCTGAAGAGGCCAAAAAACGGAAGTAAGGAACCAACATGTCAGAGACAAAAACAATTGATGCATCTGCAGTAGAAGGTGTTGATGCAAATGGCGATGGGCATATCTCTGAAAATGAGATGAATATGCACCTTGAATTTAAACGTAAAGCACTTGAGGATGCAGATGCTCAAAGAGATGCTATGCGGAAGATGACATGGTTTGCTTTGGCAGGTATGTTACTCTATCCATTTTTAATTTTGTTAACATCTCTATCTGGCATGGACGGAGCTGCTATAATTATTGGTGATATTGCACCAACATATTTTGTGGCTATCTCTGCTTTAGTCGCAGCATTCTTTGGTGCTGATGCACTCAAAAAGAAGTAAGGTAAACAACAATGGCTGACAAGAATACTTTATCAGACGTAATTGATCGGTTAAAAGCTGAGGGTCAACTTACTAGAAACTCGGGTTCACACTCGTTAAAATCTATTAAGGAAATTCTCTCATCGACTAATGAAGCTACACTATCCGACAAAGAGGATAAGCGAGAAGCTGCAGTAAAGTCGGATCGTCAGCTTGGTTACCTGGAGAAAATGGCTGGTGCCGCTGAAGATGGTAAAGAAATAAAAGTTGATGGTGTTGCTGGTGGTGCTGGATTACTAGCTGCCGCTGGTGGTATGCTATCTGGTGTCGGTATTGGTGGTGGAGCACTTGCAGCTGGTATTGGTATTATGGCAGCTGGTGGTGGTTACCTTCTAAGTGAGATTGGTAAACTAGACGGCGAAAATATCAAGAAGCAAGTTCTATCCATATTATCAATTGGTGATGCCTTTGAGGATGGCAAGTGGGCCCTTCTTGCCGAAGCTGGTACTTTAGGTCTTGCTATGGGTGCTATTGGTGCTGGACTTCTTGTCTTTGGTGTAGGATCTGCTGTAGCTAAAGCAGCCGCTACATTTGAAGTCGAAGGTTGGGCTGATGGAATCGTTACCAATGTTACTACCCTTTTAGGTCTTAAAGATGAGCTTGGTGGTAATATAAAATTACTAGCTGATGGCGTAATATTTGGCGCAGCTATGATCGCTATTGGTACTGGTCTTGCTGTCTTTGGTGCTGGATCTTCTGTCGCTGGAATGGCTGATGGATTAACTCAGTTTGTGAAAGCTGATGACTGGGCACAAAATATTAAAGACCGTGTTACAACATTGATGTCTATT
>TARA_R110001592_G_scaffold21688_1_pt1 | contig 38283 bp, 50 predicted proteins | sample TARA_R110001592 | Tara Oceans TARA_R110001592 (sample SAMEA4398387) | marine metagenome | biome: Polar Biome; feature: [SRF] surface water layer (ENVO:00010504); material: water (ENVO:00002006), including particulate matter (ENVO:01000060) such as... | depth 5 m | reverse complement strand
TCCCTTACTATATTAAAACTTATGAAGGAGTCACACTGATATGACATATAAAGTCAACGCCTATTGTAACAATAAAGTATTCTGTTTTTACACTGAGCCGTCACATAGTAGCGCATTGGATAGACTAGCACGATTGAAACAACGCTTTAAACATTTAAGCAGTATAACATTCGATATAGGCGGCGTTACTAGCTAAACAGTTTTAAATAGACTCCCAATGGACTCATGCATTAGTTTGCGTGAGTCTTTTTTCTTTGGTGGTCAATGGTATAGCGTGCATAATAGCCTAACATTAAACTAGTTTTATCATGTTATTAAGTATTAAACGATTCGTTATAGTGCTGGCGATTCGCCCTCCGAGTGCAAGTAAAAACACTAGTCAATACCTTTATTTTACTTACGTTTCCCATATAGGCTTGCGTTTCCCATACAGGACCGACTCCAAATGGGACCCTCCGAATCACTAGGGCTGATTTTTGAGGGGTAGGGCTACCACTATGGTTTCCAACATAAAAAAAATAAAATGGGTACAAAGGGGTGTCATATTGTCGCATGTAAGATTACTATATCATTTTCCTACGGGGTATTACCCTAGAACGACAAGAAATACAGACATGTGCTACCCACTTATGTAAGGTACATATAAAAAAAGAAACGTTATATAACAACAGCTTATAAGAAAGTTAAAATAACTGCTTTACACTTTAGCTTATTTAGGCATTATATATAGGTAAGAGGTACTACTTATGTATCAACTTAAGTATTTATACTATATGTGTATATACTACTTGTTGTTAATATACTTATGTATATACTTATGTAGTAGCCTACGTATTTCCCCCAACCATGACGAACCTTTCCGATTGTCGTATACTAGATGTGGTCATGCCGATGGGGGTTTATTTTATTAAGGTACATAAGAACTATGACTATTCAAGCTACAAAGTACAGTGAGATAATCGCTAAGAAAGTTACTGAAGGCATCAGGAATGGTGTATCTGTAAAAGATATTATGGGGTCGATCCAGCAATATCAAAACGCTCCTTCAAGTACAGCTACATTTTATAAGTTGTATGGTGAACTTATATCCCAGACTAGAGCAGACATAATAGGTAAGATTGGTAATGTCGTTATTAACAGCGCACTGCAAGGTGACTTTAAAGCGGCAGAGTTTTACTTACGTTCTAAAGGTGGATGGTCACCTAATAGTACTGTGAATGAAGTAGAGCAAGAGGTAGATCCCGATGAGGATCTCCGAGCAGTAGATAGCGTTATGTCGCTACTAGGAAAGAATGTAAACCCCGATGAAGATAACAGCTGATGACTTAAGAGCATTACCCGATTCTGAAGTACTTAGAATACTTAAAGGTATTGGACCTGCAAAGGCTGAGGAACTTAAGCATGACTGGAGCTTCTGGGCTAGACCAGATCAACTAGAACCGAAAGGTGACTGGACGACTTGGTTAGCACTAGCTGGTCGAGGATGGGGTAAGACTCGTGCTGGAGCAGAATGGGTAAGACATCGAATTAAGAAGGGTGACAGAATTGTTCATTGTGTTGCTCCAACTAAAGGTGATGTTAGAAGAGTTATGGTTGAGGGTGACAGTGGACTTTTAAATGTCTGCTGGAAAGGCGATAAAACATATAGAGGTAAACACTTAGGTTTTCCTGTTTGGTCGCCAACTAATAGTACACTAGTGTGGGAGAATGGAGCTAAGGCTGTTTTCTTCTCTGCTGAAGATCCAGAACGATTACGTGGTCCACAAGCCTTTAGTGCTTGGACTGACGAACTTTGCGCTTGGCGCAATGCACAAGAGACTTGGGACATGATGATGTTCGGTCTGCGTCTAGGACGTAAGCCGCAAGTCTTTGTAACAACAACCCCCAAAACAACAAAACTGCTAAGAGGTATTATCGCTGACGATAAGACAATCGTTAGTACAGGTAGTACATTTGATAATTCGGCTAACTTAGCTGGCACTTTCTTAGATGCAGTAAAGAAGACCTATGAAGGTACACGTCTTGGTAGGCAAGAATTATATGCAGAAGTATTAGACGAAGCGTCAGGTGCGCTTTGGAGTAGAAAGCTCCTACATAAATGTGAGATAGACAAAGATGAAGTTCCTCAGTTATCACGTATCATAGTTTCGATTGACCCAGCGGTTACATCTAACACTGATAGTGATATGACTGGTATGGTTGTCGCTGGCATAGATGTTAATGGAATAGCCTACGTATTAGAGGATCACACTGATCGCTACACACCACAACAATGGGCATCTAAAGCCATTGAGTTATATCGTAAACACATGGCTGACCGCATAGTAGCGGAGAAGAACCAAGGTGGAGATATGGTGCGTCACACTCTGCACACCGAAGACGAAAACGTGCCAGTCAAACTTGTGCATGCAAGCAGAGGCAAGATGGCCCGTGCTGAACCTGTCTCTGCTTTATATGAGCAAGGTAAAGTTAAACACGTTAGAGGATTGAATGATTTAGAGGATCAGATGGTACAGTGGGAACCTTTAGGGTCCACAGGCTCACCAGACCGTCTTGATGCTATGGTATGGGCTATAACGGATCTATCACTTAATGGGTATGCAAAACCACAGCTAGTTCTGGCATACTCTAACGCTAAAGGCTTAAAGTAAAATGGTAAAGAAACTCTCACAGACGGAATCGACAGCGATACTAGGTATCTCTGGTGAAAATACAATTAACGGTCAGATAAGGTCTGATGAGTTTCTCCCTGAGTTACGAGGCAAAAAAGCGATACGAAAGTACCGTGAAATGCGTGATAATGATAGTACTATCGGTGCAGTTATGTACGCTACAGAACAGGTTTTACGAGATGTAGACTTAAAAGTATACGCTTGTAACGATTCCCCTGAAGCTAAACGCGAAGCTGACTTTGTTGAGAGTGTTTTGTCTGATATGGATCATACGCTAGACGATCACATAGCTGAAGCTCTGTCTTGTTTGTCGTATGGCTTTGCATGGTTCGAAGTAGTATACAAGCGTAGAGTTGGTCCTACACAGTCAAGTGATAAGAAGAGATCTAAGTATACCGATGGTAGAATGGGTGTACGTAAGATAGCAATGCGCGCACCTTGGACAGTATCTAGGTTTGACGTAAATAACAAGACTGGTGATATACAAGGTATTTATCAGGATGGTGGTTATGCAGGTACTACTAAACATTATATTCCTTCTCGCAAGAGTTTGTATTATCGTACTACTAGTCTTAACGGAGATCCTAGTGGTCGTTCTATCTTGCGCAACGCATATACTTCTTATGAGTACCTTAATAACTTACAGGCTATTGAAGCGATTGCGGTAGAGCGAGAGTTAGCAGGTATACCAGTAGCTCGTATTCCCTCGGAGTACTTATCTCCAGACGCTACTCCTTCTCAAGTACAGTTTAAGTCTAATCTTGAGCAGATACTACGAGATGTTAAGTTTAATGAACAAGGTTACATAATAACCCCATCAGATACTTACCCTGATAAGGATGGAAGTCCTACTAATATCAGATTAGTTGATGTGGAACTTATGTCGTCAAGTGGTTCTAGGAACATAGACATTGACCCCATAGTAAAAAGGTATCAACACGATATTGCTAGGAGTGTCTTATCAGAGTTCCTAATGCTCGGAAGTCAAGGTGGTTCATACGCTTTGTCTAAGAGCAAGACAGACTTGTTCCTCCGCGCACTTGAGAGTTACATCCAGCAAATTGTTGATGTCCTCAATAAGCAGTTAGTCGAGAGACTATGGGAGTTGAACGGTCTGGATTATTCGTTGATGCCTACTATTAAAGCTGGCGATGTTGCACCTCACGACTTACGTGAAATTGCAGGGTTCTTGCGTAACCTTAACGGCGCAGATATTAACGTCAGTAACCATCCAGAGGTTATACAAAACCTTATGGATATAGCAGACTTAAATTATGACCCTGATAGGGAAACAGAAACAGAAGAGCAAGATGAAGAAGCTCTTGAAGAACAGGAAGAATAATAATGGCATTTTTAGATAACAGAGTGTTTGATAATGGTTTAACCATATTAGACACAGAAGCAAACGTAGTTCACGTAACTTCAGCAGAAGCTACAACATACGCACAAGCTACAAGTACACTAACACTAGGTAACTCTACCTCACTAGCTATAGCGGCTCCTTCGGATCGCTCTGGTGGTGGACGTAAAGTTACTGTATCAGCTATCTCAGATGGTTCTATTACAGGTACAGGCACAGTTACTCACTACGCTCTAGTAGATACAACTAACACACGTTTGTTAGCTACAGCGGCTCTTACAGCATCACAGTCAGTTACAAGTGGTAACACATTTACATTGGCTTCATTTGATATTGGTATCCCTGATCCATCTTAAGGAATAAACTATGGCACTTGTTATTAAAGATCGTGTAAAAGAAACAACTACTACAACTGGTACTGGGACTTACACATTAGCAGGTGCTGAAGTTGGTTTTCAATCATTTTCCACTATAGGTAATGGTAACACTACTTACTATACTGTTACTAATGGTGGCGACTGGGAAGTTGGTATTGGCACGTACACTGCTTCTGGAACCACTTTAGCACGTACAACAATACTATCATCATCTAACAGTGATAACGCAGTTAGTTGGTTAACTGGAGAGAAGTTCGTATTTGTAACTCAACCTTCCTCTAAAGCGTCTTTCTTAGATGCAAGCGGTAATTTATCACTCGGTGACAACGACAAAGCCATCTTTGGTGCAGGGTCTGACCTACAGATTTACCATGATAGTACTACTGGCAAATCCCATATCACAGAAAGTGGCGTTAGTCATTTAGTAATACAAGGCCAAGAAATACAATTTCAGACTGGTCTTGGGACTACCTTGTTAGTTACGGACTCTTTAAAGGTTAGTTTAAGATATTCAGGCGTTCAAAAGCTTGAAACATCATCAAGCGGAATCTCAGTATCAGGCAACGTAGCTGTAACAGGTACTGTAGATGGTCGTGATATAGCTACTGATGGTGCTACTTTAGATAACGTAGAAACTGAAGTTGCGGCTCTTGCTAATGGTATGGTATATAAAGGCGACTGGGATGCTTCTGCTGGTAGTTTTCCATCGGGCGCACAAACTGGTTGGTTCTATTATGTATCTGTAGCAGGTACTGTAAACAGTATTGCTTTTCATGTAGGTGATAATATAGTCGCTACTACAGATAACGCTTCTACTACTACTTTTGCTAATAACTGGTCTAAACACGATAATACAGACGCAGTACAATCAGTTGTTGGATTAATTGGCTCTATAACTAAGAGTTCCCTTCTAACTGCGATAAATGTAGAAGACGGAGCAGATGTAACAGACACAACTAATGTAACAGCCGCTGGTGCTTTAATGGATAGTGAAGTTACTAACCTTGCACAAGTCAAAGCATTTGACAGCACAGATTATGCTACAGCCGCACAAGGTACTACTGCGAATAATGCAGTACCTAAAGCTGGTGGAACAATGACAGGAACTCTTTTTACTCCGACAGTAGATTTTGGTGACTGGACTATAACTGAAACTGGAGGTTCTCTATACTTCGCTTATAGTGGAACAAATAAATTCAAGCTCGACAGTAGCGGAACATTGTCTGTAACTAATGACGTACAGACTGACCAAACCATAACCTAAGCTAATAGTGAGTACACGAAGATGGCAGTAAAAATAAACGGCACTGAGGTAATTGACGACAGTAGAAACGTAGTAAACGTGGGCAATGTCGATGGTAGAGATGTGTCTGCTGATGGAACTAAACTTGATGGTGTAGCTACAAATGCAGATGTTACTGCTACAGCTTTACCAGCTTCATTGACAGGTTTATCTACTAGTGCATCTCCAGCATCTGGTGACCTTATTGTGTCGTATGATACTTCTGCTGGTGCTTGGAAGAAAGCTACTATTACAGCTACTGCTCTTCAAGGTCAGAAGGGACAGAAAGGCGAAGTTGGTCAAACTGGAACTACTGGAACTACTGGATCTAAAGGGCAAAAGGGTGAAGTTGGAGTAACTGGCAATACTGGTACTACAGGTAACACTGGTTCAGCAGGATCAGCTGGAGCTAAAGGTCAGAAGGGTGAAGTAGGAGCTAATGGTTCTAACGGATCTGCTGGAGCTAAAGGACAAAAGGGTGAGATTGGCGTAACTGGTAATACTGGTAGCGCAGGTTCTGATGGAGCCGCTGGAGCTAAAGGCCAAAAGGGTGAAGTAGGCGTTACTGGATCTCAAGGTATTCAAGGTATTCAAGGTAATGCTGGTAATACTGGTACTACTGGTTCACAAGGACAAAAGGGACAAAAGGGTGAGGTTGGTGCGCAAGGCACAACTGGAACTACTGGACAAAAAGGTCAGAAGGGTGAAGTTGGAGTTACAGGTAATACTGGTACTACTGGATCTCAGGGTACTACAGGTACTACTGGTCAAAAAGGTCAGAAGGGTGAAGTTGGAGTTACAGGTAATACTGGAGGTGCAGGTTCACAAGGACAAAAGGGACAAAAGGGTGAGGTAGGCGTAACTGGTAATACAGGTAATACTGGTACTACTGGGTCTCAAGGTACTACTGGTCAAAAAGGTCAGAAGGGCCAAACTGGTTCTAATGGATCTACAGGTAATACTGGTTCAGCTGGAGCTAAAGGTCAAAAGGGCGAAGTAGGCGTTACTGGTAATAATGGTTCTCAAGGTCAAAAGGGACAAAAGGGACAAACTGGTAATACAGGTAATACTGGGTCTAGTGGAGGTACTGGACAAAAAGGTCAGAAGGGCGAAAGCTTCTCTGGTAGCGGCACAGGTGCAGTTCAAGTACCTGCTGGAACAACAGCGCAAAGACCTTCTAGCCCCTCTAATGGAGACTTTAGGTACAACACTACAATTTATGAAGGGGAATTTTATGACGCTACGGCTGGACTGTGGCTTGGTGCAAGCCAAAAACCTCCCTTTTCAGTACAATACATTGTCGTTGCAGGTGGCGGTGGCGGTGGTGCTAGAGGTAGTCGTTACGGTGGTGCTGGTGGTGCAGGGGGGTATCGTTCCTCTGTGGTTGGAGAAAACTCAGGTGGCGGATCTTCGGCTCTAGCCGTATTAACTTTCTCTGGCGGCGAATCTATATCAATCGTTGTAGGTGCTGGTGGTGCTGGTGGTGGCAATTACGCTAATGGTTCTAAGGGTAGCGATTCAAGCATAACTATTACTGGTTCTTCAAGTAATTACACTGTCACCGCTGAGGGTGGTGGTTTTGGTGGTTCTTTCGCAGGAGGCTCTGGAGGCTCGGCAGGTGGTGGTTCTAACTCAGATGCTGGAGGAAGCGCAACAGCAGGACACGGTTATCCTGCAGGACCATCTGCTGGACAAGGTTATGGTGGCGGTGGCGGTGGAGCTGGTGCGGCAGGTATACTCAGGTACGGTGGTACAGGAGTACAAAGTATTATATCTGGCACAAACACTTACTACGCAGGTGGCGGTAGTATGACAGGTGTTGCGGCATCTAATGGTAATGCCATTGGTGGAGGTGGTACTGCTCAATATAGTAATGTTGGTGGCGGAGGCAAGGCGGGTATAGTTATATTTAGATACCTCGGTTCAGTAAGAGCTACAGGTGGTAATACTATTACTACATCAGGCGGATACACACACCACACTTTCACATCAAACGGAACTCTGGTATTCAGTTAAGGGGTAAATTAGGGTTAACATAAACAATGGTAGTATATCAAATATCACTTCATAAGTCAGCGTATGATGCAAGGGGTAAGGCTTGGGAGCAAATATACTCTGAAACTCTCTGTAAGCCCCGTACAGGCTGGCTAGACCCTATCCATAACAGACCAGTACTAAAAGGTGAGTTTGGATGCTCAGTGAGCCATTTAAGGGTCTGGGAGAAGATAGCTGATAGTAACCTCAATGGTATTATACTAGAAGAGGATGCAGTATACGATATTATAGATACTGATAAGGTAAATAGACTTCTTAATTCCCACGATAGCGTCTGGTTAGGTTATAGACTAAACGACATGGGTTATTGGTATAACTGTCATGCTTATGCAATTACTCCTGATACAGCAAGACTATTGATACAAGACTTTAAGGATAACATCATCCCTGTTGATGAGTGGGTTCCCATGAAGCTAAAAGATAAACACAACTACTTCTATAAAGAAGAGGTCGTTACTCAAATCCCAAGGTCAACCCGACCAAGTACCATAGAGGAAGAAGATAATCCGATGATGAACCCAAGTAAGATTAACATAATAACTGTAGCTACAGACGAAACTAAGATGTGGCCTCTATCACAGTCATGTGACAAACATCAAATTAATCTAGTTAACCTTGGAAAAGGAGATAGCTGGAAGAGTGAGATGGAAGGTTATGATGGCTTAAGAAAGATAGAACTAGTAAAGAAATTAGTTAAGAACTTAGCTAAAGATGAGATAGTTCTATTTGTAGATGGTTATGATACTTTCTTTACTGAAGGTTATGAGACTATAGTACAAAGGTTCTTAGGATTTGATGTAGATATACTGTTCGGAGCAGAACAAGAATGTTGGCCTGTAACAAACGATCAGTCATACAAAGATAAATGGCCTGATAGGCTAACTCCCTATAAGTATTTAAATAGTGGTTTATATATAGGATATGCTGGAGCATTACACGACTTCTTTGATTTACCTAATGGAGATGATAATGGAGACGATCAGTTATACTGTCAGTCAAGGTACTTGTCAGAGTACGAAGACTTCTTTTATAAGGTAACTCTAGACTACGAAGGTTATATATTTCAGAACCATGACACAAACATACGTAAAGTAAATGGTCAACTCTGGAATGATAGAACTAATTGTTGTGGTTGTATATATCATGGCAATGGAGGTAAGTCAGAGAAAGACTTCTTCTATAAACTAGCTAAAGAGTTTGGGTATGAGAAACTATCCTCTCCTATTACTACTAGGACAAGTAGAGATTTAAGCTACAAAGAAGTAGCACAAGACTTACTAGTTACAAAACTACTATCCGAAAGTGAGTGTAAAGACTTAATATCTAAGTCTGACGCTCTAGGTGGTTGGGGTAATCTAGATGGAGACAAGTTTCCAGCACAAGAGATAAGACTTAAGAAGTTAGGTCTGTGGAAACAATACGAAGCTCTCTGGAAAGATAGACTGTTTAAGATCTGCGAGAAACACTGGAAGCCTGTAGAATATATGGGTCTGCGTGATGCCTTTACTATGCGTTACGCTATGGACACTCAGAAGTCTTTAGGTTTACATACAGACGCGTCTCTCATAACTGGTAGCGTTAAATTAAACGACAACTATGAGGGTGCTACACTCTATTTCCCACGTCAGGACTTTACGAACCTAGATGTACCCGTCGGAAGTTGTATACTATTCCCTAGTCAAGTTACTCATGGTCATTATGTCGATGAGCTACAGTCTGGGGTTAAATATTCATTAACTATGTGGACATCTAGATACGTGGGTGACGAGAACTAGGAGAAATAAATGTTTGGTACTAGCCCTTTTGCATCCTCTACCTTTGCTGGTATGGGAAGTGAAGAATACGAATTAACAGCTAGTGCCATTACTACTGGTGCTGTAAGTGTAGCTAATACTACATTCCAAGGAGATCAGACTTTAGGTGCTTTATTTATCACTACAGGTCAACCAGTATTAGGACAACCTAGTAAGAACTCAGGTAAGTCACTTTCCACTGGTAGTCTAGATACTAATAACCCTATACTTGATACTGCACTACTACAGGAAGATGAAACATTATCTGCTGTTAGTATTAGTACAGGAAACCCAGTCTTAGGTAGTGCTACTGCCTTATTTAGATACGACCTTACAGCAACTTCAATTTCCACTGGTAGTCCAGTATTAGATACCGCTTCTATAAACCAAGGGCAGACATTAAATACTGGAGACTTAGATACTGGCGCGGTAGTCATTGACAACCTAGCTATGTCAGAAGAAGAAACTTTTGTTGCTAGACCTATAATTACTGACACTCCAAATACTGATAGCGCAGATATCACAGAAGGTAATATACTTTCTACTCCTAACTTAGATACAGGCAACACAGATCTACCTGCAATATCAATGTCAGAAGAAGAAACATTTTCTACTGGGGATATTAGTACAGGTAATCCTGATGTTAGTGTTGCTGTAGTAAACCAAGGGCAAACTCTTAATACTGGAGATATAGATACTGGCAACTTAAGTCTACCTGCAATAACAATGCAAGAAGAAGAAACGTTTGTTGCTAGACCTATAACTACTGATACACCAGAAACACCAAGTGTAGGTTTCTTACAAGAACACATAATACAGATAGCAAACTTAAATACTGCACCTCCTGTACTTGGCCCTGTAGTATTACATCAAGATCATATAATTTCTACTGGAGACTTAAGTACAGGTGCTGTTAGTGTACCTGATATATCAATGTCAGAAGAAGAAACATTTTCTACTGGAGAGTTAGTATCTGGAGTACCAGTTGTAGACGATGCTGTACTACAGTATTTTGTAGATTTGTCTACACCAAACTTAGACACAGGAATACCAGATGTAGGTCAGACAGTAGTAATAGGCGACCATTACTTCTTACTTGATAATGTTGTGTCTGGCATCCCAGTCTTAGGTGAACCTTACTATGATCCAGCTTTAGCTAGAGTAGTTAACATAGGTAATCAACGTATAGGTAGCAGGACAGAAATAGCAAACAGTAACTCAGTTAGGTTTAACTCAAACAATAAGGTTAAGATAGGCTAATGGCTTTTAGAATTAAAACGAATGATACTAGCCCTAAGTTGGCAGTAACCCTAGAAGACGCAAGTGGTAACGCAATAAATGTTACAGGTGCTAATGGTATAAGATTTCACATGAAAGCTTTTGGAGCAACAACACTTAAGATAGATGCCCCTATGACAATTACAAATGCAACAGGTGGTATCGTACAATACCCTTGGGTAGCGGCAGATACTAATACTGCTGGTACTTATTACGGTGAAGTAGAAGTTACATATGCTGATAACACAGTAGAGACATTCCCTAACAATGGTTACTTCACTGTTATAGTTAAGGAGGATCTAGACTAATGAGCAATCCTACAAAGATATATAATGATTATGTTAGAGCTAATTTACCTAACACTATGACTTTTAATTCCTCTACAGCTAGGTATAATATTAATAACCACTCATTCTTTAGTTTTAATAGAGCTAACTGGTATTTTAAGTATATAACTAAGTACGGCTACATCTCACTTTCAGCATATGCTGTCAACAACTTTGATCCTGACCTAGTGTTTGACTTCAAGCAGAACTACTACAGGAAAGGTGGAGCAGACACTACTCTAAGCTCTGCTGTAACCCATACTCGTGCAGGTAATGCTACGATGGTAGACTCAAATGGTAAGATCAAATGGGCGCCTCATAACCTTTTAATTAGGTCTGAAGAGCTAAATCTGTGGTCTCAAGGAGGCACTGGTTCTGCTGTAGTAAACAATGCTGTTGCTCCAGACGGGACAACCACAGCGGCTACATTTACAATTAGCTCTACTAACTTTCAGAGGTATATTCTTTCTTCTGGCACATATACTGCAGGAGATAAAATTACATATTCCTTCTGGGCAAGAAGTGACACTGTAACGACACTGCCGTTTGGGATTAATGGTGGAACAAATGGCTCTAACAATAACATATTTAGTAGTATTGCAGTAACAAGCACTTGGAACTTGGTTGAGTTTGAATTCACAGTTATAGGTGATGACTCTTCTCTTTACTATATAATTGGAAAACAAAGTCAAAACCCTGTAAATTGTCAATTAGGTGACGTAGAAATATGGCATCCACACGTTTACCGCAGTGACTTAGGCGGCATGGTAAACAACCCAGCACAACCAACAGGCTTTGAAACCTACGTTCCAACAACAAGTTCTGCTGTTTACCTACCAAGAGTTGGACATCACGCCTACAATGGTTCTGCTTGGGTTAACGAAGGCGTACTCCATGAGAGTGAAGCTAGGACTAATCTTGTTACTTATAGTAATGACTTTAATCATTCGACTTGGACTAAATACCGTGTAGGTATTACTCAAAACGTTTCTGGTGTTACAGGACCTGACGGAACACAAACAGTAGATAAAATCACCCCAATTGCTACAAATGAACAGCACCGAGTTTGGTATGGAGTTTCGTCAACAGCAGTAGGAGAAACTTATTCTGTCTATGCTAAATCCGCAGGTTATGATTATATTTGGGTTGGGTATTATGAAGCCCCCGTCTATGAATATGCGATTGTTAATTTAACAAACGGGGCTGTTACGTCATCCAATGCTGATAACTATTCTGTAGAGGATGTAGGTAATGGCTTTTATAGGATTAGTGTTATTAAAACCATATTTGGTGCTGGTTCTAGTAGATACATTAGTATCGCCCCAAGCCCAACCGCGTCACCTACACTAGACGGTAACGGCGCTCCATATTACGTTGGAGACGGGACTTCAGGTGTCTACGTCTATGGCACACAAATAGAAGCTGGCTTCAACGCATCAAGCTATACCCCAACATCGGGTTCACAAGTAACTAGGGCGGCTGATACACTAACAGTCCCTGCGGCTAATCTACCTTACAGCTCTACTAATGTGTCTATTCAGATAGACGGTAAGATTACTTATGCTGATGATGGGTCATCTGACAGATTTGTCCAATGGGGTAATCAAGGCGATGATGAAATAAGATTAAACCTTGAATATGGTGGTGCGCAAACTGGCTCTCCTGTGTTTATCCAAAGAGCAGGAGGTGTAATTGATATACTGTCGGACTTAAACGCATACTCCCCAAACATCAACGTACCATTCAACATCGCCTCTCGTCACGGTTCTACTTTTATTAACGGTGCAGTAGATGGTACAGCACTAACAGCCGACACAACCCCTACAGCACTGCCTAACCTATCGTCCTCAACCCTAAGTTTAGGCTTCGATTTCATGGGTACAATAGGTAAGTTCAGAGTGTGGGATGAAGACTTAACAGATGCAGGTATTGTGGAGGCTTCAACATGATAGAAGAAACAGAAGTAATCAAGACTGACTTCTGCTTAAAGTTAGCTAACGAAGCATCTATGCCTACAGTCTTGTCAGCTTTCTATAATGAAGATAGTGAGTTAGTGTCAAACACCTCAGACTATGGCATCGACATTGTAGGTACTCTACACGAGCCTACAGGGGCAACCCTGACAGATGATGAAGGCATGGAGTATCCTGAGATGCAAGCTATGACAGGCTGGCATGTAAACATTAGATTAGTAGGTGATGCAGTTAGAGACACTGTAGAAACATTAGACACATCTTACGGTGTGACACCTGAAACACCAATGAGAGTTTGGTTATAGGAGGATCTAGACTGATGGAAGAAGTGTTTGATATAGACAACCTACCTTCTGAAGAAGTTATTAACAAAGCAGATAAACCCTTAAATAAACCTTTTAGACTACCAAAGGGTTCTAGTAAGAAGTTTGGTGTTTACGTAAACTCTGGTGGTAAGACTAAGAAAGTTACTTTCGGTGATCCTAACATGGAAATTCGTCGAGATGATCCGAAAGCTAGAGCTAACTTTAGAAGCCGACACTCATGTAGTACGGCTAAAGATAAAACCTCAGCAAGATATTGGTCTTGTAGAATGTGGAGTGGAAGCACAGTGGGAAGTATAACTAAAGATATAACAGGTCAAATATTAAAGACCGATGAAGAACAACGCATGGTCTATGGCTGGGCTTCTGTAGTAACCGAAAATGGTGAAGCAGTAGTTGACAGACAAGGCGATGTAATTAAACCTGACACGTTAGTTAAAGCCGTAAACAAGTTTATGGAGCATGTACGTGTTGGTAAAGAAATGCACAAGGGCGAACAGATTGGGGCCGTTATCCACTCTATGCCTATCACTAAAGAAATAGGTGATTCCCTTGGCATCCAGAGTGACCGTGAAGGTTGGATAGTAGCGTTTAAAGTATATAACGATGATGTCTGGGCTAAGGTAAAATCTGGTGAACTAGCCGCCTTTAGCATTGGTGGTAGAGCAACAAAGGAAGACTATAATGGCTAACCTTTTAACCATGCTTGAATTGGACGAATTGTCTTTGGTGGATCGTCCTGCCAATGCGGAGGCAATGGTATCATTATTTAAGCGCGACAACTTCGACGGGGAAACTATGAACGAAGAATTAGAAACAACAGTAAAAATGTCCGATGAGATGTTAGGTAAACTAAAACCTTACATGGACAAGGGTATGTCTGAAGAAGAAGCTACGAAAGCTTACAACTTTGACATGAATAAAGCAAAAGAAGCTGAAGTAGACAAAGCTAACGCTGATGTCGAAACTCTTAAAGCAGAGAATGAGCGTTTACGTAAATCTCTAATTGAGAACGGCTACATAATCAAATCAGACGCTATAGAAAAGAAAGCTCCAGAAGAGTTTCTTGAGTACGAAGGCGACAAAATAAACAAAGCTGACATTCCTGCACCTATCTTAAAGGCGTTAGAAGAAGCTGAATTTGCTAAAGCTGACTTAGAGTTAACAACTAAAGCGGAAGCTAACCTTCCTAACTTTGACGTAGCTACAGCTAAACAATTAGTTAAGTCTTTCGAGACTAATGAAGAAGTTATGGGTGTACTAAAAGCCGCTGATAAAGCATTTGGATCATCTATGGAAGAAGTAGGCAAGGCAGATGTTGACGGTGAATTTACTACCGCTTCAGATAAACTTGACTCACTTGTAAAGTCTTATATGGACACTAACACAATGAAGAAGAGCGAATACGCTATTGCATACTCTGCTGTAGCAAAGACCGATGAAGGTAAAGCTCTTATCACTAAATCCTATAAAGGGGAATAATTATGGCTGTAACGCAATCACGCGACAACCGCACACTAATCGCTGGAGAAGATCTTAGCACTTCTCAATTCTTATTTGCAAAAATGGATGCCGCCGCTAAAGCTGTTAAAGCTGGAGATGGTGAAGGTTCTATCGGTATAATTGCCGTCGGAGCTTTATCTGGAAATGCTTGCACAATAACTCACTCAGGTAAAGTCATGGTAAAATGTGGTGGAACTGTAACTATAGCAGATGATGTGGCAGTTGATGCCGCTGGTAAAGCTGTAAACGCAACTTCTGGCGACATAATCGTTGGTCGTGCATATGAAGCAGGTGTTGACGGTCAAATCATCTCAATAGAGTTGATCTTAGCCGCTAACGCTCACGCTTAATTAAAGGAATTATATTATGCCATTATTAACACCATCCAGTGTACATCTGGATCAACCACTTACTAACTTGACTATCGCTTACGCACAAGCAGATACAAACTTCATTGCGGATAAAGTGTTCCCAATCGTTGGTGTGCAGAAGCAGTCAGACAAGTATTATATCTATGACCGTGACAACATGAATCGTACAGGGGACGTTAAGAAATTAGCTCCACGTACAGAAGTGAACCGTATCGGTATGTCACTATCAACAAGCTCATACTTTGCAGACGTATTTGGTCTAGGTATGGACTTCGATCAACAAACACTAGCTAACGAAGATGCCGCTTTGGACATTCGTTCAGCTGGAGCGCAAACACTTATAACACGTTTGATGATCCATCGTGAAGAGCAGTTTGCTTCAACATTCTTCTCAACTAACGTTTGGGGAACAGAGTATGATGGAGTAGCTGGTGCGCCAAACGCAACACAGTTCCGCCAGTGGAGTGACTATACAAACGCTACACCAATCCAAGACGTTACTAAAGCTCGACGTACAATGCAACTTAAGTCTGGCGGATACAAGCCAAACACAATGGTTGTAGGTAAAGAAGTTCGTGACATCTTAATTAACCACCCAGACATCCTAGCACGTTTAAACGGCGGATCAACTGTAGCTAACCCTGCATTGGTTACAGACGCTAAACTAGCTGAGATCTTTGAAGTGTCTAATTTCTATGTAATGGAAGCAGTCAAGAACGATTCAGCAGAGGGTATTGCAGAAAGCAACTCTTTCATCGGTGGCAAGACAGCTATGTTAGCACACGTTGCTCCATCAGCTGGACTAATGACACCAATGGCTGGCGGTACATTTGCTTGGAACACTTTAGAAGGTGTAAACAACTTAGGTATCACAGTTGAGTCATACTCAGACGATGCTCTTAAGCGTCAACAGGTTGCAGAACACATCCAAGTTAAAATGTCTTACGACATGAAAGTCACTGGTGCTGACTTAGGTGTATTCTTTAACACAATTATAGCATAAGACTATAAATAATATATGGTGGGGGCTTAAGTGTCCTCACCTCTTTTCTTAAGGAGAACCCGATATGATACCATTTCAATTTGACAGACCCGTATTTGTAAAGCAAGAATTTAATGGTGGAGGAAGAGATTGGAAGAGATTAGAACATTTACCTTGGAAAGAGCTATCTCTCTCTAGTGATGTTGTTCAAACTCTATACAATAACAATTTCCTATACCACAACTCTGACTTAGAAGTTAAAGCTAAAGTTGGAGACGGATTAGAAGCACTTGATATAGAATCACTAGCTAACCTAGTAGATACTATCAATGATAAAGTAAAAGCTAAGACTAATTCCCACGCAGAGTTTACTCGTAAGAAGTGTAAGAAGTCTAAGATACTAGAGAAGCAACGCGGTTTACTCCGCAGTTGGCGTAGAAATTATGGAGAGTTGGAGAACGACTAATGGCTTGGAGCTACGACGAAGGAAATCTAAATATATCTGATGCACTAGGTAGACTAAACTCTACTAGATTATTAATCGGTGACACAGACCTAAATGATAAGCAAGTACAAGATGAAGAAGTTTCATTCGCCTTAGCTCAAGCTAACAACAACGTATACAAAGCTGGTGGGTGGTTATGTAGAGCTATAGCGGCTAAGTACTCTCGTTCTGTCGATGTAGAAATTAGTGGTGCTTTAAAAGAGTCATCCTCACAGCTACAAGCTCACTACACTAAGTTAGCAGATACCTTAGAGTATCAAGGAACTAAATTAGGTGGTAGCTTAGGTATTTCTGCTGGAGGTATTTCTGTTTCCACTGTAGAGGGTGTAAGAGCAAATACTAATAGAGTTAGACCAGAGTTCAACAAGGATCAATTTAAGATAGACGCAGAAATTACTGATTACGAATAGGGATGTCACATGCAAGCGTACAATTTACTTAAACTGGTACAACGTCATGGTAGTACTTTGATACTTAAGAAGACTACTGCTGGTTCTTACAATGCTAGTACTGGAGAGTTTTCTAGTACAGTTAAAGAATATGAAATAACTGCCTATATGTATAATGTACAAGAGGGCGTTCTACTAAACGAAATAAGACGTGGTACACGTAACTGTGTTATACCTGCCCTTGGCTTACCTGCAATACCTACAGACAACGATCAGATCTCTGGTAGAGGCGACACAGTATCTATTAACAGTGTACAAACTGTATATGCTTCTGGTGTAGCAGTATGCTACGTCTGTGAGGTATCTGAGTAATGAAGACAAATATAAAAGTTAATGTTAATAAGTTAGAGGGTGACTTCGAGAGACTTAACGAAGAGATAGAACAAGAGGTTGAAGAGTTCTTGAGAGATATAGCTAAGACTGCTATAGATTTTTCTAAGCCTTTTGTACGTACAGGAACTTATATAACTTCCTTCTCTTATAGTACAGGTTCTGGTAGACCTAGAGGTGGATCATCTCACGGTAAACCTAAACGGCAGAGCGCTACAGCTAAAGGTAACGAAGGTCTAAGTTTACTGTATGGAGACATAGCACAATTAGACTTAGCTAACACTACTATGGTGAGTTTAAGAAACGGTTCTGTTCACGCTGAATTTGTAGAGTATAAACACCAACACGCAGTATTCGAGAGGGTAGGAATTAAGTATGGCTGATGTACATAAAAGCATAAGGTCAGCATTAGAGACACAACTTACTAATGTATCAGGTAGTCCTCAAATAGCTTACGAGGGCGTTTCTTTTGTACCTACAACTGGCACTAGTTATTTACAGGTAGTGTTTGCTCCTGTATCACGTAGACCTGCTGTACGAGGCTTAAATCCTCAACAGAGATATGATGGTCTATTCTCAATTAACTGTTACGCACCAGAAGGTCATGGACCAGCTGTAGCAGACACCCTTGCTAAGAACGTTATTGATGCGTTTGAGGCTACTACTTCTTTAACATCAAATAATATAAACGTATCTATTGACTACGCAGAAAGACAACAAGGCTTCTTAGATAGCCCTTGGTACTTTGTTCCTGTTAGTATTGGTTGGTACGCATACACATAATTCTATAGGAGAATACAATATGGCCTTTGCACAGGGTTCACGTTCCAGTCTGTCTTACATAATCGAAACAACTTTCGGTACGACACCAGCTGGCAACTTCCAAAACTTACCTTTCACTTCACATTCACTTAACATGACTAAAGACCGTGTTGAAGGTACTGACATCCAAGCTGACCGTATGTCTAGAGTAGACCGTCACGGAAACCGTCAAGTAGCTGGAGACATTACAGGAGATCTGCGAGATGGAGACTTCGATGAGCTACTAGAATCAGCTATGTTAAGTGCTTGGTCTACTAACGTACTTAAAGTTGGTACAACACCTAAGTTCTTTTCCCTTGAGGACTATGCCACTGACATCGACCAAGCTAGGATGTTTACGGGTTGTTCAGTAAATTCACTATCTGTATCACTCTCACCTAACGCTATGGTAGTCGGTACATTTGGTATGGTCGGTAAGAACATGACTATGAGTGCTACAGAGAAGACACAAGATGCCGCTTCTGGATCTTCGCCTTTTGATGCCTACTCAGGTACTCTACAAATAGGTGGATCGAACTCAGCTATAGTTACAGCTATGGACTTCACACTAACAAACAGTTTTGCTCCTACCTTTGTTGTTGGCGACGATAGCGCACCAGCATTAGAAGTAGGTAACGCTGTAGTAGAAGGTACTATCTCAGCTTACTTTGAGGATGCCGCTTTAATTAATAGGTTTGTCAATGAAACAGAGACACCACTTAAAGTTACTGTAGGCGACAATGCTGGCACACCAAACACTATGGAGTTCTTTTTCCCACGGTGCAAAATAAACAGTGCTGATGTAGGTGTAGATGGTCCTACAAGCAGAATAGTAAACCTAACATTTGTAGCCTTACGTGACAGCACAGAAGCTACAAACTTGCGTATTACACGCTCGTAAAGAATACTCTAGCTAGAGTAGGGGGACGTTGGTGTCGGGTCTAACGTTCCCCATTTATTAACCCGAACTCGATAAGGAAACTCGATATGGACTTAAAAGATTTAACACCTAAGAGCGATACAATAGATGTCACATTAGTACACCCAAATACAGGGGAAGAACTAAAGAACCCTGATGGCTCTAATATGACTATTTGTATGTACGCTACACACTCCCCAGAGTACAAGAAGGTTATGCACTCTCAGACTAATAAAAGAATTAAAGCCGCTAGTAAGACTAATGACTTAACTATGACCTCGGAACAACTTGAGTCTTCTACACTTGCTGTATTATCAAATACAACAAAGAGCTGGGATATAACCTTTGATGGAGAGAAGCCAGAGTTAACAGTTAAGAAAGCTACAGATATATACGAACAAGTCTTCTGGATTAAAGCACAGCTTGAGGGGGCAGTTAATGACTCCTTGGATTTTACGAAAGCCTGACAACTAAACTGTTAGACTATTCAGAGCATACGTTTTCTCTAAGTAAGTCAGGTAAGGATGGTATATCCGAAAGAGAACACCTTGAACAAGTAGAAAAGCAGACTGGCATAAGACCTAAAGGATTAGAGTCTCCTGACTTTCCTATGGCTCTTTCCCACGTATGGTCTGCTTTCTTAGCCTTGAGTAGATCAAGGAGTATGGGATTTAGTGGTCCAAATCCTGTCACATACGAACAAATACTAGCGTGGAAGAAACTAACTAGCACACCTTTAGATGCTAGAGAAGTGGAGGCAGTTATGTCTCTAGATACAATATACATGAGGGTTATAAATGGCTAAGACAATTCAAGTTAGTGTCGATACTAGCGACCTTAAGGTTCTAAATGCACAACTAAACACTACTAAGAAGACCATAAATATGACCGCTAAGTCAGCTAAGACTGACTTTAAGTCTTTGAAGATGGCTATTGACCCTGTGTATAGAGCAGAGAAGTTATTTACTCAACAAGTATTAGTAGCTCAGAAAGCAGTTGCTACTGGTGCTATAAGCAATAGTGAGTACTCAAGAACTTTTGCTATGATACAGAAGAACGCTCAAGCTTCTGGGATGACTTTAAATCAGTTTGGTCAAGTAGCTAACGTCAACACACGTAAGATGAAACGCTTCGGTGCTGTTGGCATGCAACAAGTTGGTTATCAGGTACAGGATTTCGCGGTACAGGTTCAAGGTGGCACAAGTGCTATGGTTGCTCTTGGGCAACAGGGTTCACAGTTATTAGGTATCTTTGGTCCAGCTGGTGCTATAGCAGGTGCTATACTGGCTGTTGGTACTGGTCTAGTTGGTGCATTTATGGCGTCTAAAAAAGCAGGTGATGAATCTATTACTACTGCAAAAATGTACAAAGATGCTATGAAAGAGTCTACAGAGGCTGTGAGATCTCTTAAAGATGAAAACTATATGTTAGCTAATAGCTATAAAAGCGTAAGTGTAGCTAAGTTAACCCAAGCTCTTAATCAAATAAAACAAGAGAAAGCAGAGAAGGAAGACTTTAATAAAAAGAAGATAGCAGACAACAGGAGGCAAGGTCAAGGAGCTGGACTTTTCAAAGCTGATTTAGGCGACACTAAGATGAGTTTCTTTGGTGACACTTATGATGAGGCAATAGCTAAACTAGAATCCCAAATTAAAAAGACACAGGATTTATTTGATAAAAACCTTGAACTTACTCTAAAGAAGAAAACGGCAGAAGACTTAGTTAAACAAAACGAAGAGCAAGATAAGTTCTTAGTTAAATTAGATAGACAACTCTTGAACACTATAAACTTAGAGAGTAGAAAAGGTGCAGAGTTACTTGCGGCTAAACAGATAAATGAAATGAGAGATTTTGAAGTTAGTCTCTTAGAAATGGGTCTTAAAGTCGGAGAACAAAAGTATATACAAGCAGTGCTAACTAAGGAGCTTGAACAAGAGTCTATTGCCCGTGCTTTCTATAAGTTACAAATAGAGAAAGAAGCAGAAGAGGCTAAGAAGATACAGCAGAAGAAACAGTTAGAAAGGTTCAAGGCTCTACAAAAAGAAGCTAAAAAGCTTAACAAGATCACATCAGAATCTGAACAAATAGGTAAAGCTATCGCTAACTCTTTTGATAGTGCAATGACGAGTATGGTAGATGGAACTAAATCAGTTAAAGATGCCTTTAAGAGTATGACAGTAGCTATCATAAAAGATTTATATAAGATCTTTATCGTTAAGAAGATTACAGGTATGATAACTAGTGCTTTTGATGGCGGAGATGCCGCATTGAGTGGACCTCAGCATGGCGGAGGTAGAGCTAATGGTGGACCAGTACAAGGTGGTAGATCTTATACTGTAGGCGAGCGTGGGCCAGAAACGTTTACTCCCGCAATGTCAGGAACTATAACACCTAACTCTGGCGGATCTGGTGGAGGAACTACTATCGTACAAAACATAAATGTATCTACAGGAGTGCAACAAACTGTACGTGCTGAGATACGACAAATGATGCCACAGATTGCTGATAGTGCTAAAGGTGCAGTACTAGATGCTAAACGACGTGGTGGTAGCTATGGAAGGGCGATGGCATAATGGCTATTTCTTACCCCCTCGCTTTACCTACTAATATTGGTATAGCTAGTATTGAACTAAGAGCTAAGAATACAGTTGCTGTATCTATGTCTCCTTTTACTTATAAGCAACAGACACAATCTTATGATGGTGAGATGTGGGAAGCTGACATTAGTTTACCACCTATGAATAGGGATGATGCAGAGACTTGGATTAGCTTCCTGATGAGCTTAAAGGGTATGTCAGGTACATTCCTACTTAACGACCCATCAGCTAAGACTGTAAGGGGTACTGCAACGTCTGCTGTTATAACAGGTGCTGTAGGTGCTAGTTCTGTAGGTGTAGTTATGACTGGTACACTTAAAGCTGGTGACTACATACAACTAGGCACTGCTTCAGATGCTACTCTACATAAAGTACTACAAGATCAATCTGGAGATGGTACATTAGAGATATGGCCTAAGTTAAGGAAAGCTAGATCAAGCGTATCTGCTGACCTAACTAATTCCGCTGGGGTCTTTAGGTTATCAGCTAACGAGACTTCTTGGTCGGTTAACAATGCAAGCTTCTTTGGCATATCCTTTGGAGCAATGGAGGTAGTAGGATGAGTAGAGCAATACCTTCATCACTACTGTCTGCTCTTATTGGAGATAGTATACAACCTTACTTCGCTGTAGAACTCATGTTTGATACTAGAACTACTACAGATATAAACGGAGATACTGTAAATATTGGTCCTTTACGTATGTGGACTGGTCTTGGTGACAGAACTATTAATGTACAAGGTAGCGATCAAGTATTTACTGGTACAGGTAGTTTACTTACTATTGGTGAGCTAGAAGAAGTAGGAGATCTATCTTCTAAGTCTGTAGATTTAACTTTATCAGGGATACCAACTTCTCTAGTTTCTTTAGCTCTACAAGAGCCTTATCAAAGAAGAGTAATGAGGTTGTACTTAGGTGAACAAAGTGACTCATCTGTTGTAGAAATATTCTCAGGTAAGATGGATAAGATGACTATAGTTGATGAAGCAGAGTCAAGTACAATTAACTTAACAGTAGAGAGTAAACTAATAGAACTAGAACGTCCTAGTGGATGGAGATACACAAATGAAAATCATCAATCCCGATATGATGGAGATACCTTCTTTTCCTACGTACAATCAATGCAAGATCAAACATTAGTATGGGGAAAGTAGAATTAAACTCTTACTTAGATAAAGTGATAGGTATACCCTTTGAGTGGGGTGTACATGACTGTTTTACTTTTACTAACGGTGCATTTAGAGCTATGTATGGTGTAGGTTATGCTGATGACTGGGAAGGTTTGTATATGCAAAGTAATGGTGTACATCCTAAAGGGCCAAGAAGTGTAAGAGATGACTTTGGCTTTAACTCTCTAGATGAAGGTTTATCTACTAAACTAACTAGAATTGAGCGACCTGTATTTGGTAGCCTAGTTACAACTAAGAAAGGGTGTCGCTGGATAACTGGTGTCGCTCTAGGTATTTCCATCGGCTCTAGGGCTGTCTTCCTTAACAGGGAAGGTCTAACAAGATTAAACATTGAAGATGTAGAAAGTGCTTGGGTATGTCAATAAATAAACACAACACTCCTTTTAACGTATTAAGACACAAAAATATACATGAAGTAGCACCTAAAGATCCAGTAACAGCTATTACTACTTTTATAGTAGGTGCTTCAGCTTCTGCGGTTACTTACTACACAGTTTATGCTTTAACTTATATTGCTTTAACTATGGTAACATCAGCCTTAATAACAGCTCTAACTCCAAAGCCTGACCAGAACCCTAACAACTCTAATGGGCTACAAGTTAATAGTAAAAATGCTTTAGCTCCTATGCAGTTTGTTTACGGTAAAGCTAGGAAAGGTGGTACAATTACCTTCCAAGAAGTTACTGGTGGTAACAATAAAATTCTTCATCAGATAATATCTTTAGCTGGACACGAAATAGATAGTGTAGAGGATGTTTATTTTAATGACTCTATAATTCAAATGTCTAACGGTGGCGTTACTTCAGCCATTTGGGATAATAAGATTAAGGTTTATATACACGATGGAAGTCAAACAAGTGCTACAGATGCTTTTGCTAATTCCACAGAAACCTTAGCTACAACTCTACATGCAGAGACAACTGTTACATCTGATTTTATAGGGAAGGGTATAGCTTATATATACTGTAGGTTTGAGTTCGACTCAACTGTCTTTTCTAATGGTGTACCTCAAGTAACTGCTGTTGTGAAAGGTAAGAAGGTAGTAACTACAATTAATGGTGTAGCTCAAACTCCTACATGGACTGATAATGCGGCTTGGATAATAAGAGACTTTATAACTTCTGACTATGGCTTAGAAGATAGTAGTATTGACTACGCTACTTTTGAGGAAGCGGCTTCTGTATCTGAAGATACTACAGTACTATCTGATAGTTCAAAGCAATACACAATTAATGGTATAGTACAAGCAAGTCAAAACTCTGGTACTGTACTACAAGAAATGATGACTTCATGTGGTGGTACTTTATTCTGGGGTGCTGGAGCTTGGAGACTGTTTGCTGGGGCTTTTGTTGCTCCTACTAAAATACTTACACTAGACGACCTTAGAAGTGGTATATCACTTGATACTAAGATGTCTATGGCAAATAACTTTAATGCAGTAAGGGGTACATTTATAGATCGTGATGAAGGTTATATTAGTGCTGATTATCCTCAAATTAATTCTAGTGCTTTTCTGGCTGAAGATAATGGTATTGAATCTATATTAGATCTAGCATTACCTTACACCACTAATCCTATAGCGGCTCAAAGACTTGCAAAGCAAATGTTGTTTAGAAACCGTGAGCAACTTACCCTTAACGCAGAGTTTGGATTAAATGCTCTAAATATTGAGGTTGGTGACTTCGTTAAGTTTGGGAACGATAGATATGGTTGGACTACAGGTAATGAGAAGACGTTTGAGGTTACTAACTGGAAACTTTCTCCTAATGTAGAAGAGGGAGACTTAAGAGTTTCTATGACCTTAAGAGAGAGTAGCTCTTCAGCATACGGATTTAATGAATCAGACGAACAAGATATTATTAATAACAATACTAGTCTACTTCCTTATTATGATGTACCTCAAATTGGTGTTACTGTAACTAAAGAATATAGAGAAGTTAACGAAAGTGTTGTTAACGTACTTGTTATAGAAGCTACATCAAGTGCTATAGAGCGAGTAGAATCAGTTATCGTTAAATATAAGAAGACAAGCGACACAGTGTTTAAGTCTGTGGGTCAAGCTATACTTGTTAACGAAGGTAATACAGCAGGTAGATTTGAAGTAGTAGGTATAGATGCACCTCAAATAAATCAACCGCCTATAAACTATACTATATCAGTTACACCTGTTAATTCTCTTGGTTATAAGGGTACTACAATTACAACTACCTTTAATGTTGCACATGATACTACACCACCTTCTGCACCTACTAACCTAACCCATTTACTATCGGGGGGTACTGCCTTCTTTAATTGGTCGCCAGTTACTGCTTTAGATTTATCACACTATAAACTTTACTATTCGTCAAACTCTTCAGCTAACTTTGGAGATGCTTCTACATTAATAAAAGTAGAGAAGATTGCTAGACCAGCTACGTCTGTTTCCTTCCCTGCCCTTGCTGGTAAGTTCTTTGTGTCTTCTGTAGACAAAACAGGAAACGAAAGTACTACAGCGGTTTCTTCTGTTATTGCAGGTAGTGAATTACCAGAGTTAGGTGCATCTGATACAGATACAGAAAATCCAAACTTCAGTGGTTCAAAGACTAACCTGACTGTTTCAGGTGGTAACTTATTTATGACTAGCTTTGCTAACGCAAATTCCACTGGGGCCTATGACTTTAACCATGATGGAAATAGTTACTTTGATGTAGGTACATCTCGTACAGTTAGACTATCTTATGCTATTACTGTAGCTCGTAAACATCAAGATGCTGTTAACGGAGAAGTAAACTGGGACGATATACCTAACAACTGGGATACTTGGCCTAACAACTTTGACACTTGGACTGATGAAGATGCAGAGTTCTCAGACTACGCTGTTGTAATAGAAGCTAGAGCCGCAGATACAGTATCTAACTTAGCTAGTGCATCTTTCGTAGATGCTTCTGGAGAGATTGTAGGTAGGTTTGTAGAGTTTAGAGCTACCCTTTCTAATACTGGCCCGAAAATAACCCCTAATATATCGGCACTAAGTGCCACAGTGGAGTACTAATATATGTCACAACATGACTTTTCTATAGCTAACCAGACTGCCAGTAGTGCAAGGGCTGATATAAACAATGGACTGCAAGCCCTTGCTAGTAACAATAGTGGGGCTTCAGCTCCCTCAACAACTTATGCTAATATGTTTTGGTATGATACAAATAACAACATACTTAAGATGAGGAACGAGGCTAATAGTGCTTGGATTGATGTTGTTTACATGAACCAGTCCACAGGTGTAACTTCTATACTTGATAACACTCCTGTAGTAACATCAGGTGGATCAGTAGCTGGGCTTATTGGAGATCAGTTATCAAGTACTTGGAATACAGGTACAGGAACAACTGAGAGTTTAATATCTCCAGCTAAACTTAAAGGTGCTGTAGATAACCTAACTGTTAGCAGTCCTATTAAGGCTTGGGCTAACATTAATGGAGCTAACGGTACTATACGGGCTTCTACTGGCATATCTGGTTGTGTTAGAAACAGTGAAGGTGACTATACTGTAACTTTTAATACAGGATTAATGCCTGATGCTAATTATGCTATGGTAGGTACTGCTGGTGCGCCATTAGGGGACAACAGAGCTTCTCTTGAAATATACACTTTAAGTCAAACTACAGCTAGGTTTACTGTAACTAACCACGGTAACGCGTTTCGGGGTGATAGACCTTTTGTTTGTGTACAGTTTGTAAGGTAGGTATAGATAATGAGATATAAATTAGGAACACGAAGTCTACAGAGCTTGTCAGGTGTAAACCCCGATATGGTTGCTGTAGTATATAAAGCTATAGAGCTTACAGGGGTAGACTTCTCTGTTATTGAAGGTATTCGTAGCCTAGAGCGTCAGAAACAGCTACTTAAAGATGGTAAGTCTACAACACTAAACTCACGGCACATAACTGGTCACGCCGTTGACATGGTTCCTTATCCTGTCGATTGGGAAGACTTAGAAAGATTTGAGCAGATGGCTAAGGCTATGAAGGATGCCGCTGAAGAGTTAGAGATACCTATCATTTGGGGTGGAGATTGGAAGAGTTTCTATGATGCACCACACTTCGAGTTAGACAGAAAGATTTACAAATGAGTAAGGATCAGGAATGGCACATGTCCAAGAGTGTACCTGTAACTTTAATTATAGGGTTAATTACACAGGGTGCCGCTATAGTTTGGACTGTATCAATGATGATGTCAGACATAGAGAGTAACCGTGATGATATTATAGAGTTAAGAGATAGGACGTCCAGTATAGAAAAGTCAGTGCAATCACAAGCAGTGTCGATAGCTAGAATTGACGAGAATATTAAAGCTATAAGAAACGCTGTGGAAATTATGTCACTTAATAGTGTCGCAGGGAGATAACACAATGTTTGGAACACTAAGTAAAATACTAGGTAGTGGTGATGTCATTAAGAAAGGTTTAGACCTCATTGATGATATGCACACATCTACTGAAGAGGAGATCGTCGCTAAGACTAAATCTAAGGTAGACCTACTGTCAGCTTACGCTCCCTTTAAGGTAGCTCAGAGATACTTAGCGTTGTTATTCTCGGTTACTTTCCTTTCCTGCTTTATCCTTACACTAGCGATGACCCTGTTTGGAAAGGGTGACGTAGAAGCAGTCAAGTTCGTACTTAGTGACTTCTATATAGGAGAGATCATGTTAGCTATAATCTTCTTCTACTTTGGTGGTGGAGCAATAGAGTCCTTTAAACCTAAGAAGGTGAACAAATAAATGGATAACTTAAAAATACCTTTAACCCTGATATTCGCTATGGTCATCCAGTTAGCTGGTGGCATCTGGTGGGTCAGTCAACAGGCTACAACCATCTCCTCACTCGAAGAGACTGTGAGTACACTAGGTTCACGCATGGCACTCGAAGACGCAATCAATACCAAACGTGATGTCAAAGAAAACCAGAATGAACTCGTCCGTATCAAAGATGATTTGGAGGATGTCTGGGGTGATATGTCAGCCATGACTAAATCAATTAGTGAGATGAACAACGTTAAGCAACGTATAGCACTCATCGAAAACGAGATGAAATATCTCACTAGAGAAGTGGACAAAGGACAGCGGAAACATCAAGTGGAGCGATAGAGTCCTTTAAGCTTAAGAAGTAAACTAACACTACAAACATAAAAAAGCCGTAGGTATCCACTCAAGGACGCCTACGGCTTTTTTGATTCTATACTTGTGGTGTGAACCCCTTAATTCCCTCGTAGGTAGGTTAGACTACAAAAAGCTCTAACCTCTGTCACACAATGCTCATTTTCCATCTGGGGGGTTACCTAGACCAACAGTTTCCATTGTAACGGCTAGACCCTCAAATAACATCTTTATTTCCTGATTAAGTTTAGAGTATGCCCACACTAGACCTATAGACAGTAAAAGGTTAGCTACTAGGATACCTTCATTCAAAGTCATTAATTACTCTCCTGCAATTTAATTAGTCGATCAGTATACCACTGTGACTTACGCAAGTCTTCTGCACCATTCTTGTATCTCCAACGATGTAAGTACTTAGCTATATTCCCTCGTAGGTATCCTATATACTCCTCTTCACTCAAGAAGTCTTCTATATATTCAATACACTCTATGTTTCCAGTACCATAGTGAACTGGATTACTTACCATGTCAAAGCTATCAAATTTAGTATCAATCAATGTCTCTTCCTTCCACTTAGCCATTAAAGACCTTCTTTCATAAATGTTTCTACCCACATCTTAGTAACTCCACTGCGAACAATGTCGTCAACACCAAACTCAATGATAGGGACAGGCAACTGATGTTTCTTAGCTAGGTGTATAACCTTAGTTAATCCATCAGCTTCTTTAAGGTCACTCTGTTGAGCATCCCCATTAAGCACAATAGTAGTACCTTCTCCCACTCTTGTCAAGAGCATTTTTAGTTCGTGTGTAGTTATATTTTGTGATTCATCTACAATGATAAAAGCATTATCAAAACTACGACCCCTCATAAGAGCCAGTGGAGCCATCTCTATGTTACCTAGCTTGATGCCTGTTTCTACTGTACCCTTACCTAAGTGCTTCTCTAGTACATCTAGTACAGGTAAAGCCCAAGGCATAGTCTTTTCGTTTAGGTCGCCCTTGAGGAAGCCTAGTTCCTTACCTACGGCTACGTGTGGTCTTGTAATGACAATCTTATCTATCTCTTTCTTAGCATATAAGTTAGAGGCATATGTAGCAGTCACGTATGTCTTACCAGTACCAGCAGGTCCAAGTATAAAGACTTGAGTACTAGACTTGAGGGCTTCTATTAGTTCTTTCTGCTTAGGTGTTCTAGGTTTTAAGTCAGTAATCTTCTTTTTGTCAGAACCTTTGTAAGTAGTCTTACGTTTCGATCTTGTTTGTTTCTTAGGGGCTTCATCATCCATTAGATAGTGGACCTTCTATACGACCAATCATTTCTTTTAGTTCAGAGTAACCGCCTATATACCTGCCACTCGAAGCAAATATCTGAGGTACAGTTTTAATATCTGCTTTCTTAAGTAGCGTTAGTACCCACCTAGAACTTTCTGATTGTACATTATATTCTATGTAGCCTTGACCTGACTTCTTTAACAACTCCTTAGCTGTGTCACAGAAGTTACATTGGTCACGAGTGATAACAGTATACATTTAATACCTCTTGTTAGTGTTTACTTATGAAGCAGTTTTATTACATGCTTAGGTAACTAGGCTTAAGTTAAGTCTACTATCTCACAGCTATCTCCACTGCAAGCTAAGGTTTGACTACCAGCGGTATTATCTTCTTGTTCATACTCTGACAACTTAGACCAATCAATAGCTTTAGGCATTATATCAAGTAGTATCTCATAAGCTGTTTCATCGCAATCTTGATATGGTGCTTGCTGATAAGTATGCTCAGAGAAGGGTAAAAACGACACACCACTCATCTCGTCAAAATACTTATACACGTATGCACCTACCTCAAACCATTCATCCTTCTTAACATTAATAGTCACACTAGGCTTATGTTCACACCAGCTACGTTGATATGCTAACCACATCTCTAACTGCTCTATAGCTGTAGTATCAGCAGTACAGATAGCACCCTCTGGAGCTTTCATAGGGAAGCTAAACACTGTAGTCTGGTCTGGCTTCATTACATCAGGCTCATTAGGTATTCCCTGTTCGCTCATAAACTGTGTTAGCGGGTCTTTATTATCACCACGGACAGTACGAATGTAATAGGGGCTATGACGAGCATGAATCCCACTAGCTGAGTCAACAAGTTGGGAGACAGTGCCACTTGGTTTGTTGCAAGTGATAGCAGTAGCAACAGGGATACCAAGGTGTTCAGCCCACTTAGCATTAGTAGCCACGGCGATGCTTTTAAGATGCTCAAGAGTATTCTCCAATTCTTTGTTTGCAGTTGTTGTTAAAGGGTTATCCATAACACCTGTCATAGACACACCGAGTAGTCTTTCTTCCTCAGTATTCTTCTGCCATATCTTACGTAAGTAAGGAAACTTAGTGTGAGTAGATTGTATAGTACCTAGTATTGTAGCTACTCTAACTTTCTTCTCTAAGTCTTCTACTGTATCTGTAGCGCGTACTACAATCTCTGTTAAATTGCAAAATTGTGCATTTCTCAAAATTATTTCCGAACAAGGATTCGTGCCGAACTCATAGTTACTATCACGTCTACCATTCTTAGCCGCTTGCTTCTTAGATGCTTGACGATTAAAGATACCACGCTCACCAGATCCACTCTCAACTAAGGCCATCCACTCACGCATAAAAGATAAGCTGTCAGGCTTCTCAGTATAGGCTACAGAGTTATTAGCTAAGGCACGTTGTGGATCATTTTCCCACCATGCACCTGACTTAGCGTGACGCATACGATCATCAGATAGATTAGACAAAGAGATCATAGCTGAACGGCGTACACCACCTACTACCACTACTTCCCCTATCTTGCACATGATGTCATGGCACTCAAGAGAAGATAATCGGCGGCCCTTAGCACTTGCAAACACACGGGTTACAAAGTTAAATAAGTCAACTAAGGGAGCTGGACCTGATGCTCTACCACCAAAGGTCTTTAACTTAGCCCCTGCTGGTCTAACTTTAGACACATCCCACTTAGGTATCTCACCACTATATAGTAATGCAATAACCTGTCGTAGTGACTTAGCCCAACCCTCTTTACTATCCTTAACAATGATTGTCGTATCACTATTAAACATCGTATCAGGTATCTCAGGTAACTTCTGTATAGCCTGACGTTCAACAGAGAAGCCTACACCAGTGCCACATAACAAGATAAACATAGCTTCATCAAATGCCTTTATGTCATCAACCTCTAAGTAGGAACAATTATAACCTGCTGTATTGTCTCTAGCCATTGCTGGACCCGCTGTCATCAATGCTCGCATAGAAGGCATTACACTGAGACTTAAGATAGCTTCTTCAATCTCTTTAATCTGCTCAGGGTAGTCACCTAATACTGGCTCAACTAGGTTGTCCATGTAACGACCTACTGTCTCGCTCCAAGTCTCTCTTCGTCCCTTATCATCTAGCCAACGAGCATAACGTGACTTGTGTATGAATGATTGGTAGTCGGTATTTAAATAGTTATCCACTAGTGTGTATCCCCTCTGTCTTTTTTATCTTCTTTAAACCATATCATACGATCTATGTCGATACGATTAAGTCCTATATCTTTCAGCTCTCGGTTCGTCAACTTATTTAAATGCTTAACTGCATCCCTGTGTAGTTGCCATGTAACCATGTAGTTAATAAACCTAAACCACCAACGACCTATTGCTCTTAATATTCTCATCTGTTGTCTCCTGACCCACTAATCTTACCTCTAATTTTTCTACTCGTCAACTTGTCTATATTAATCTGCGCTATCTCATCTAGGTTATAACCTATATCATTAGTTAGAACAGATAGATACCACAATACATCTCCTAATTCTTTAGCTACTTCATGCCTATTGAAGACGCCATCCCTGATCTGTTTTTTGACCTTCTCAGCTACCTCACCTACCTCACCACATAAACCCAAGGTTGGATACAGAACCTTATGTGTTGCGGGATACACAGCAAAGCTAACAGCCTTCCTTTGATACTCTTTGAAACCTGTTATCATACTAATCTCCCATAAAACTCTGTTGCATTTATTTTACCTTCGTGCTTACTGTCAAACAAGTACCAAGCACAGTTATCTTTACCCACACTCTTACTACCCTCTATCCATTTAACACGACCAACAGACACGACTTTAGTGCAGTAGGTCATGTACATAGCTGACTGTTTAGTGTGCATCCAGTCTGCATCAAATAGTAACCAAGTGGGACATATATTTAACCAACGATCTATTAACGGGTGTAGTATCTTTCTATCCCAAGGTGGGTTGGTTATCATATAGTCCATTACTCCATAACCACCAAAATCAAGATTAAGAGCATCAGCACTAAATACATCTGGGTGTCTTGGCTCAATGTCACTAGCATATATACACTCCCCTGCGCTTTGAGTTAGTTTAGTTATATGTTTTATTAAGCGTCCGTCACCTGCACACGGCTCTACGTAATCAAATACGTAAGGCAAGTGTGCAATAAGAGGTTCAACAGCGGCTATAGGTGTTGGGTAGTAGTCCCTTGGTATTCTATCAAAGTCACTACGTTTACCCATACATCTCCTTTAACCTCTTTAATGACACAAACTCTGGCTCATACATACCATTATCTATTTCACGCTTAATAACTACGCCCTTCCACCAGTCAAGGTTAGACTGTCCAGCCCACCCCTCTTCCGCGCCCTTAAAGCAACCTGCTACAAGACCTATAGCTCTAGCACCATCCTTAAACTTTAGGTCACGTTTATGACTATGACCACAAGTAGAACTCTTGAATCTGTGACCCACTAGAGTATTAGCATGGTGCAACCCAGACATAGCTGAACCAAAGTTACCAGCACTAAAGAAGTGAGCATATGAAACACCATCATACTCAGCTATAGATGGTCCTGAGTTTCTGTATTCGTGGTAGTCGTCGAACCAGTAGTCTGTTTGAAGATGCCCAAAGGAAATCCCGTACTTTTCTCCCTCAAGTCTGGGGTCGCTCGTAAGGGCTTTCTTGATCCTGTTTTCATGGTTACCTTCGAAGCCAATCCATCGGGGACGTTTGTACTTTCGTTGACTTGGTTTTTGCCGAAGCCTATCCATTGACTCGTTATAATGTTCAATATCCTGTTCGTAACTTTGACTAACAATAGCCGTAGGGCTACGAGTGTCAAAACTATTAAGAGAGCGCATATCGGCTCCATCACCAAGATCAACAATGTAATTAGGATTAACATCATATATCAACTCTCCTAACCAGTCAAATCTTTCATTACTTGTAGTCGGGTCACTGTGCGCACAACTAAATACAACTGCTGTCTTAGACATACTCGCCTCCTTCGTAGGGTACGGTTATAACTATAGGATCTATAGTAGATAAGAAGTAGGATTGAAACTTGTATGCGGCATCAAAGCTAATAAAAGGTATGTCGTCTTCAAACATCTCCTTAGCCTCTACGTCCTCAACACTGCATGTTAACCACCAATCACCTTCATCACACTCAAAAGGTCCATTGATTACTCTGTGTACATTGTATGTTACTTGGTCCATTCGTCGGGTATCCTTTTGTCTGCATATAGAAAGTTATTCTTCTCGCACCACCTAGCATATGTAGTCTTAGATCCTTTACGTATCTTATTCCTACTATTACTAAACACAAACCTTATGTCAAGATCAGGGTTTTGCTCTCTAACTTTGAGATGCTTCTTTCTATCTTCTGGTACGAACCATCCTTTAGATTCAATTATGATACCGTTAGGTAATATAAAGTCAGGGGTGTAGGTCTTACTTTCGATTAACTGCCACTTTATCTTGACAGTCTCGTAGCCAAAATCTACACCCCTCTCCTTGAGGTCTTTTGCTATGACATCCTCAAGCCCAGAATGATAACCATTCTTTATAGCTTGCTGTCGGATCTTACTCTCGGTGGTTGCCATATCTCTCCCTCTTCTCTTCTAAGCCATAACAGCCTAGCGTTTTCTATAACTCTCTCTTCATTTCCATCGTAGGCTTTAACTACACAATCCCAGAGATCTTCTTCTGTCTCTGCATCCTCTAGTATCTTATCAGCCGTGACTGGACCAACACGAAACAGACCTACAATATTGTCTGCTCTATCCCCTGTTAGTATTTGAGTGTAGAAGAACTTAATTCCCCCGTAGGGTTCTACTTTCAAATAGTCACCCCTAACGATATTAAAGTGCCAACAGGGTATCTGTAGCATATCTTTATCTATAGAGGCTACACAAGCATGGTAGTCTTGTCTGGCGGCTTCTTTAGAAATAAGGTCATCTGCTTCTTCTCCTTCACTTATGATTGCTTGATAATACACTTTCATATGATCTCTGGCAGTCTGCAAGTGTCTAGGTTTCTGAACGTCTTTTCTATTTCCCTTGTAGGTGTGGGACTTAGCTATGTCATATCTAAAGTTACCTTTGCCTGTAAGGTATACAACATAGTCAATTCCGATATCAGGAAACAATACAGTACTATCTAAAATGAATTGTATAAGGTCATCAACTTTGCGTCTTGTATCTGATGACCCCATTTTTTCAGTAGAGAAGGCCGCACGATAAGCAATTATATCTCCATCAATTAGAACCTTCCCCATATCCATTTATGTGTCACCCCAGAGCATGTCACCATCTTCACACTCGAAACCTACAGACTTAACGTAGCTAAACCCAAAGGCATGTGCGGCCTCAGCAAATAACTGCGCTAGTTGTTGCGCGTCAAGAACATCATCCCGACTTAAAGAAACACTACCACTGTAACCATCGTCTTCTCTTTCCATGTAGGCATCAACACTTATTCTCATAACTTTTCCTTACACTATAAATAGTTCATCATCTTCTGTTAAGACATTATTGTCTTCGTAAGCTACATGCTCTGTTACCCCTACGTTGAGTAGACGAACACCTACACCATCTCGAAATAACTCAAACTGAACTTTTGCTTTAGTTCCGTTGCCTAAAAGTCCATCTTCATGGTAGCTCCAGAACCTTTTGTTTTCTTTTCCCTCGGTTAAGTTAACTACTTTTGGTGGACCGCCGTACTGGATCTCTACCTCTTCTCCATTACGATTAGTAAACGTCTTTAAGTCCCAAACCTTACGTTTTAGTTTAAGGTATTTACCTATGCCAAGGTCTGCGTTACCTGATATTACCCTATCATTACCCATAGGTTTTAGGTCCATACCACCCTTAATTAATGTGGATATCTGATCCTCGCTAGTGAAGTACCCATTAACAATAAACTGGCCCCCATTTTTAGCTAGTTCCTTCTGGAATTTATTACCCTGCTCGTTTCCCATATCCGCATTTTCTGGAAATATCTTTGCGTATTCTAACACTAAATCCATTGTGTATATGTTTTCTTTCTTAGCCATGTCGAGTTCCTTTCGGCTGTTGGTATATATATATAATGCCCTTTTAAGGCAAAGTGTAAAGTAAATATAAAAATAAAGTTAGTGTATGTCTGCGTAGGTATTACCAAATTGTGCATCCACACCTAGCGGTACGTTTAGTTCTAACTTTTTATTAAGGTTTTCAATAGCTTGTTCCATTGTAACCTTAGTTTGTTCTTCTTCTCCTTCTGGTACGAGTGCGATGATTTCGTCGTGGAATTGTCCAATGGTTTTAATTCCGTAGCGACGACATAAAGATACCCAACTGTCAAAACAAAATACTCCTGTTCCTTGATTTAATGTAGAGAACTTATCCTTGTCACTACGTAGGCTGTACCAGAATTTAGATACAGGATTTAGTAGCCACATAGAGCCAAATAGCTCCCTTGTGCGTACTGTATTAGCTACCCTCTCTACTGACCAGTTACGTGACCAGAAGGCTTCTAGTAGCACCTTTGCCTCTCCCTTGTTCATACCTGTATTACGTGACAGAGTAGAAGAACCTACACCATAAGTAGCACTATAGTTTACTACTTTGTAATTCTTACGTAGGGCTGATAAAGATCTCTCACCACTGTTGTGTTTATCTATATCCTCTTGCGTAATTATACCTGCGTGTTTTGCTAAGTCTAAGTGTGGATCAAATCCTTCTTTAGACATCTCTTCTACGTAGTCAGGATCTAGAGGTTTCATATAGTGACGCTTAGTTGTATCCTCTAGTGAGGTCATGTCAGCACCACATAATGTGTAACCATCTGGACAAGTCAGACAACCTCTTATCTCTTTACCATAAGGCTTATCTATAGCAGGTAAGTTGACAAGAGGCTTGGCATGTTTAAACCTAAGAGTGTTAGTCAGACCTGCAACGTTAGCCTGTACGTAACCATCTACTTGTAAGTTAACCATACTCTTAATTACACCAATGCGATGAGACAAAACAGATAGACCATCAAGTAGATTAATAGCAGGTTCTTTATCTGCTAATACCTTAACTGATCTACATAGGTCTGCATCCTTGCGTACTTGTTCTAGCTTTCTAGTGTCGCCTGTAACCTTATCACGTAAGAACTTAAAGGTACTAGGTTGCCAACCTAAAGAGAATAACCAATCCTTAACTTGCTCTGTACTATTAGGGTTAGCTCTCTCTTCTCCTATCTTAACTGTTAGTGACTGTGTAGTCTCTGACTGTTTCTGCTCTTTACATAGTGCTACCCACTTCTCTCCATTAGATGATAAAGACCCATCCTTCTTGTGCATAACCTTTGGTTTGTTACGTACTGCTGTAACAATCTTACGTGGCATAGCATCAGCAAGTAACTCTGTCTTCTCAGCCTTGAGCTTCTCCCAGTCAGCTAAGTGACCTTCTGCTTTGTCTACATCCAATTTCCACTGAAGGGCTTCTTGTTCTCTAGCGCACTCCATCTTGAATGTCATGTAATCAATAAATCTATCCTTAATTCCCACGTCGGGGTATAGCTTGTTAAGCTTAATGTTTAGGTCACGCCACAGTCTTGTGTTGATCTTAACATCTTCTTCACACCTATGCTTATACTCTTGTGGAGTTAGACCTTCCCAGTCATCTATCTTAGGTTTAGGTACACCATACATCTCACCATACTGTGCTAGTCCATGCTTCTGTAGGTGGTGGTTTATATACCAAGCTAAAGGTAAAGTATCTATTAACCTAGCATCTAGCTTTATGTCTAGGATCTTTTCCACTACAGGGGCATCATACCTAACTATGTTGTGACCTATCAATGTATCAGCATTGAGAAAGAATGTACGCATCTCTTCATAGTCATGTGTAGAGTGCATGATACCATCATCATCCATCCACGACACAACGTGTATCTTTGTGGGGTTAAACCCATCTGTTTCTATATCGAATACTTGCATTATGGACACCCTTTAAGTTTTGATATTTTTATATTGTAACAATCAGCTTTAAACGTGAACCTGTTATCAGGATCAAATTCACCTTTCTTGTGAAAGTTTGCATCTTTGAAATAGAGTAACTTCTCGTAAAAACCAAGTATCCAAGCCGAAGAAAGATCGTTCTTAACCCTAACAAATGAATAGTAATCACAATTTTGTTTTGTGTTAAATGCGGCTACACTACAATCATAGTAATCTTTTGGTAGGTAGTTGGTTCTCTTTGTTTTTACATCTACAGTTTTACCACTTGGAAGAACTAAGTCATAGTCATAGGTATTTGAGTGAGAACTACCCGTAAAATCTGACACTACTACTTCACCTATAAACCCAGCTAAATTACCTTCTCCTTTTGTTATGGAGTTCCTTAATTGTCCTAATTCTTCAGCTAAACCTCTTGCTCTATCTATGTGAGAACCTGTAATTTTAACCTCAATCATACTATAATATCTCCCTCAACATAAATGTGTCTAAGTTAAATGCTAACTTACCTGCTTGTCCTTCTTCTGAACAAGGTCTGTTCTTCTCTACCTTCAGGTAAGTCGTGTTACGTTCTTCTATACTCTCAGCTTCTTTGTCTCTATGCAAGTCAATAATAACAGAGGCACGTTGACCTATCATCTTACAATACTTTGGATCTCCATTCTCATTAGTGTGGGCAATCGTTACAATGCCTACGTTTAACTCTGCGGCTAACTTAGATAGTCGTATAGATAAGTCAGCTAACATAGCTTCTTTA
>TARA_R110001592_G_scaffold310481_1_pt1 | contig 38309 bp, 34 predicted proteins | sample TARA_R110001592 | Tara Oceans TARA_R110001592 (sample SAMEA4398387) | marine metagenome | biome: Polar Biome; feature: [SRF] surface water layer (ENVO:00010504); material: water (ENVO:00002006), including particulate matter (ENVO:01000060) such as... | depth 5 m | reverse complement strand
TGTCACGCCGGGGGTCGCGGGTTCGAGTCCCGTCCACTGCGCCATATTGCAGGTTGGAAGTCTAGGCTTCCACAGATAAAAAAAGCGACTTAGGTCGCTTTTTTTATGTCCGCGATTTATCAATTACTCTTCTATGCTTTGTGCTTCGCTGTGCAGAACACGAGCCATTACAAGGTGCTCTTCAAGTCTGGGTAATGACTGCTCGGCGAAAGAAGGACTTCTCCCAGGTTGCTATTGGGAGCACGGCTGAATAGGTCAAGCAGCGTTTGATGATCAGCTCTCTGATTGCTCGCGTAGCCATTACTGAAGGAGTCTCCGCCGGGTATTCGTAACAGCATTTGTTGAGCACGGTCTATCAAAGCGGCCGAGTCCTCTTCTAAGTACGTTAAGGTCAATGCCTTGAGTTAGTGAGTGTCATGCAAAAAAAAACGGGTAGCTATTAGCTACCCGTCTTGGTGAAACTGGCTGTATCAGTAGCCGGCTTCATTTTCCGATTCGAGGCCTATGTTTGGCTCGCCGGGCACGTCTCTATCAGTTCCGTCCGAACCTGGGCGTGCTTCGATGCCAGTGCTGGTATCGGTGCGGACATCCAGTTCGCTTGAATCGGGTGACTGATTGCGTGCGTCATGGTGCATGTTGTCTTCGTCCATGTGATCCTTGTCGCCGTGCATGTCAGCGGCAACCAGTGGTGCAGTCAGACCCATTGCAAGGGAGATAGCTGCTGTACCAATAATATTGGAATATTTCATAATATTTCCTTTTGTTGAATCTGTTGAATCTGGATTCGACTGATAATTATAAATCCTAACAGGACATTCATAAACTTTAAGCCGCCACTCAAGAGTTTCTAAGCTGATCCTGTACGGCCATTACCGATTACATTTCTCTCCGCATAGTTGCCATGATTTTTCTTTCAAGGCGCATTGTTAACAAGATATGTACCGGGCATGAATGGATTTACTCTACGAAGCTTTCATCATCTGCTTCGGGGTCGATATCCGGGTTCTTGCCTTTGTCGGGCGCACCGGGGACGGCACGATTGCCCATATTGGGCATCTCTTCGTCAGTGGCTTCATTGCGCATGGACTCAACATTATTGTTGTTCATGCGGGCGTCATGCGCACCATCTGTTGTCATTTCGGACCCGCTTCCAGGCGAAGCGGTATGGTCAGCGTGGCTTTCAGCAAAAGCCATGGACGAGCCCGCTGCCAAAGTCAAAGACAATGCAGTAGTGTAAAAGATCTGTTGGAATTTCATATTATTCACCTCGTTCTATCGGCTAATAAGGATGCACTCTGCGGAGTGCAGTTATACCCTTTACCTGAGTATGGCTAATCGAATCTTATCAAGCTCAAATCATATGAACTGCACTTTTTAAATTAGTTCCCATTAACTTTATAGGTGTGAAACTTGAATTTATAAACGATCCTTCAGTGAGTCGCGTACTACCCCAGTGGATCTTCCTTGTTAATTTTGCGGTCCTCCCACAGGCTGGCATAACGGGTCTTGTGTAATTTACCCAGTGTGTAGGAGGGAATAGCATTCCTGTGCGCAGCGAGTAAAATATCGGTCGGCGGTAATTCACCATGCAGGATCATCAGGTCAAGTTTGATTCTGCTCACAAGCGCAGCCGAGTCCTTCAAATCCTTTGGAACTATGCGCCGATAGACACCGTATTGAGGGGACTCGACAATTAACATCAGGTCGCCGTTGGGTCTGATTTCAGTCGACGCTTTGAACGTAGACGTTTCGAAAAAAGATGTTTTTTTATACCTTTCGGAGCCGGTCTCGGCGGCTGTGCTGTCGAGGCTGGATGTTGGGTCAGTCATGGGATGACTCCATACGTAACATGAAGTAAATGACCCCTACCGCTACCGAATAATTCCCCTGGTCCGACGGACGGCAGCAGGCTGAGAAGGTTAAAACAGAGGGATAAATATAATTGAGCACGCGATGGCCTTGGCGTGAATCATACGTGCCGACTTACTAGTCAAGGGGATCTAAGCGTTAGCTTGATCACGGTTTTTCAGCATGCCGCGGATATTCATGCCGGCCAAAGCCAATTGTAAAACGATCAGTGCATAGGCATCAGCGTACAAACCCCATACGATCCAGAGAATATTGCTGGTCATAAATACCCAGAAGCCTACTTCACGCCGACTTTTCAGCGTGGAGCCAACCAGCCACGCCGCTGCGACTGTGACAATCATGGCAGGCCACTGCACCCAATCAAGATATTCCATTCAATACATCCTCTGAACGCCAGCCTTTGACGTTGTGCGGTGCCCTGTATTGTATGGGTAGGTGCGCTGATGCGATTCCTTGGCGAGTGTTTACCAGAATCCAGGGGGGTGACGCTTATCGGTCAGGTAGGCGAGATGCAGTCCGAATGCCTTGCTGAAAAAAGCTTCGAGTTGCGTATCGATTACCATGTTGTTTAGTGCTGAAGGTTGGGTTTCCTGCCGGTCCGTCGATTCGTCACGGCTGAACGTCATCTCATGGATGACAACCTGGTTTGCTGTGTCGGCAATGAGCTTGTAACTGCTAGGGGCTGCGTCTTGCGGATATTGTGCACTCAGAACCAATTCAGCGTTCGCTAATTCGGTGACACTAGAGCTGAGGGAAACCCACAGCCCATTCGCATGCGCAAAGCGCGCGGCCTCCTCAAAAAGAGGTCTGGCCTTTTCGCTGAGTTTGAGTTCCAGGCTCATCACGGGTGAGTCGTTCCCCGCTGATATTTCTTCGTCGTGTGCGCTCATGTGTTGGCTCCTGTGATCACACTGTAGACAGTGTGAAATTAAACGGCGCAAGTCAACGTTATCGGTCGGATTGGCGCCTTGGGCGCGGCTACTAAACTTTGCCCCTGTGCGGCTGGTTTGGTTACTTAAGCCCTGTTAAGCTCAGTTTTTTACATTCAGTCCTAATAGGGCATATAAATGAGGTGAGCATGAAGCGAAATCTGCTGGCAGCCGGTGTTGCATTGAGTATCCTTGCTCTGGTCGGTTGCGATAAAGAACCAGAATTGTCCGATCCGATTCAACAGGCATCCTACGGCATTGGCTTAAACATGGGTGAAAGCCTGTTGAACGATGGCTTGAACGATATTGATCCCGATGCACTGGCCCTTGGCCTGAAAGATGCTCTGGCGGGGGAAGAGGGTCGACTGGGTGATGAGGAATTGACTGCCGCGTTCGAAGTATTGCAAACCCGAGCCCAAGAGCGCGCTGCGAGTCTTGGCGCAGAAGCGCTTCAAGCAAACGAGAGTTTTCTTGAAGAGAATGGCCAGGTAGAAGGTGTCATCACTACTGTCTCTGGTCTGCAGTATCAGGTGCTCGAAACGGGCGATGGGGAAGTCACCCCAGGCCCTGATGATGTCGTGACTGTGCATTATGAGGGTAAGTTGTTGGACGGTACCGTATTTGATAGTTCCGTCAGTCGTGGTGAGCCAGTCGATCTGCCAGTTAGCGGCGTGATCCCCGGTTGGGTGGAAATCCTGCAACTGATGCATGTTGGCGACAAGCTCAAGGTTACCATCCCAAGCGAACTGGCTTATGGCGAAGCCAGCCCGAGCCCAGTGATTCCGCCAAACTCCATTCTGGTATTTGAAATGGAGTTACTGGGTATCCAGTCCGACGACGAATAACCGCTCTGTAACGCTTGGCGTGCGTAACACGTGTGCCAGGCCCGTGCGGTGCTCTAGGAGCCCGTGTGGGCTTGTAGTGTTACTGTTATGCACATTATGAGGTAACACTCAAGGTTTCCTGCCAGTCTTGCACTGTTTTTGGGCAAATAACTTAAACCATTGATTTTATTGGTTTTATTTTTTGATCAAAAAACATTCACTTTCGTATCAGCCCCATTTTTACAGGGGCGAACGCTGTTTCCCAGTTGTTGTGCACAGAGTTATCCACAGATGCTGTGGGTAACTTTACACCCTCATTCGTTGACTGGCAGCGGGAAAACAGATCCTTCACGGAGTATGTGCTGTTTGGAGGTCAATGCGCGATTGAGGGAGCAAGGATCGTATCTTCAGGGCAGACAGTTTCACAGAATAGACTGAAGCCCCGGTATTTCTTGGCCTCATGCTTGGCGTGTGAGGCTTTTTCCGCCAGCTGGTCTGGATCAATGATGCCATGGCCGGTTGCGGGAAGGTGCAATACCCCAATCGAGATGCTCATGAGGTCATGCTTGCGCCAGAGGCCGTCACGGTCTGGTGCGCTGAAACCGCCATCAGTTAGATGTTCTGGCCGGTAAAAGTGGCGGGACAAGCTCATAAAGCGCTGATTGAGGCGGTAAAGGCGTTCTCGCCAGTCCGCGCTGCGAAGCACCAACATGAAATCATCGCCACCGATGTGTCCGACGAAATCGCAGCGCGGATCGCAGATAGCGCGCAGCACCTGTGCCAGCCCCAGCAAGACTGAGTCGCCCTTACCGTAGCCGAAGATGTCATTGAATGGCTTAAAGCCATCCAGATCGACATAACACAAATGCGCGCTTTGTTGGTTACGCAGCAGGCGCTCCAGACATTCATGAATTGGAACATTGCCTGGCAGCAGGGTCAGCGGATTAGCATGCCGGGCCTGACGAATCTTGAGTTCGGTGATCTGACGTAGTACGTCGATCACTCGTCCCAGGCCCAGATAGCGTCCGTTACTGACGATAATGAAATCCTCTTCCAGTCGCTGGCGCGCGCGGCTGGTCAGCAGCCGGCTGATGCGTTGCAGGCTCTGCTGGATGTCGACAACCAGGCACTCGGTATCCATTATCTGACTGATCGCCTTGCGACTCTGCAACTCTTTGGCAAAGGGTCGGAGCATTGTCTGGCTCAGCCGGTGAAAGTGCACAGTCCCGATTGGACGGTCATGGTCGTCGACTACCGCCAGGCTATTGAGGCTGGCTTGCTGATCGAAGCGGGCTAACACGTTGCTGACTGTTTCATTATGGTGCACGCTGCCGACCTTGATCAGCAGGCTCTGCAAGCCGGGTTCGCTGGCAATGCGCTGATCGCAGGGTTCAAGTTTTTCCAGAAGTGTTTTGTGGCAAGACGGGGGATGGGTTTCCGGTCGGCCAAGCAGATAGCCCTGAATCCAATCTATGCCCATCTCCTGCAGTACCTCCAGCTCCTCGGGTAATTCGATTCCCTCCGCGATAATGTGGGCACTGGATGCTTTGGCCATCTCTAGAATGGACCCGACGAACTCGCGTTTGACACGGTCCAGATGGATTCCGTCGATGAAATGTCGATCTATCTTGACGAATTCAGGGTGCAGTTCAGACCATAAGCGCAGGCTCGAGTAGCCTGCTCCCAGATCATCCAGGGCAATAGAAAATCCCATGTCGCGATAGTGATGAAGTGCGCTGTAAAGCAATTCGAAGTTATCGATCGGGGCCTGTTCGGTTAACTCGATGACCACTTGCTGGGGAGACATGCCCACCGCTTCGAGCATGGCCAGCGTGCGGCCTGGATAGTGCTGGTTTTCGAGCAGGCTTTCAGGCGATACGTTGAGAAACAGCCGGCCTGGGAGTTCCTGTTGACTGAAGCCTTCTACCGCCTTGTGCCGACAGAGCATTTCCAGCTCGGTTAGCATGCCGAATTGCCGCGCCGCGGCGAATAAAACCAGTGGCGAGTGCAGCGGACTATTGGAGGGGCCGCGACTAAGGGCTTCATAACCGACAACGCGTCGTTCTACCATCGATACGATAGGCTGAAACAGTACCGTGACAAGGCCGCCGTGAATAATATCCGTGAGCTTTTCCAGCGTTTTCATTATGCACTCCGCGCAGCAATGTTCGGCTTTCTTGCGTCGGGCACGCACGCCACATTGGGACTTTACTGTGTGCGGGGGGTGTTACAGGGACGTTACGGCGCATGCGTTACGAGCATGGATAGTCAAAATAATACGCTGCTGCCATTGAAGGCAGCAGGGTATTGGTCGGATCTTGAGGGCTTAGGCTTAACTCGCGCGGGCCAGTTGATGCTGAAGTTGCAGCAGGTCGATCAGAATCTTGCCAGTCTCCGACAGGAAAGGATCTTCCTGCATTGATTCTTCATCGACCCCTGCCATCGCAGGACTGATCTCGGTCAGTGGATCGTCCTTGTCCAGTTTGTCTAGAGGCTCTTCACCGCGCGCAGTGCGTCGCGCGTTCTCGAGTAGAAGCAGGCTGGCATCGAAGGCATCCTGCTGGCCCCGGCGTTTTGCCTCGTTAAGGGGTAAGTACTTACGCTCTTCAACTGTGCGGTTCAGATCAAGCCTGGCGAGAGTGTAAGCAAATTCGGGATCCGAGGCTGCACGCACCTTATGACGCTCCGAGAGCTGGTTGATGAAGGGAGCTAGGTGACCGTCGGCGTCATACTTGGCTGGCGCAATGGTATCCCAAGGGAGGGCGCCGGGTAGATTACTCTCACCGATATCAGTTGCTTCCAGCAGCGACGGATAGTGAATGTCAGGAACTACGCCGCGGTGCTGGGTGCTTTGTCCCGACACACGATAGAATTTCGCCAGCGTCAGTTTCAGTTCGCCGTGGTTGAGCGGCTGGATTGATTGAACTGTACCCTTGCCAAATGTGGGTTCGCCGATAATGAGCGCTCGACCATAGTCCTGCAGCGCGCCCGCCAGAATCTCTGATGCGGAGGCGGACAGGCGATTGACCAGTACGGCCATTGGCCCTGAGTAGGCTACACCGGTCTCCGGATCGTCGAGTACCTGCACATCGCCCTGGGTATCCCGTACGAGTACGGTAGGTCCCTGATCGATGAACAGGCCAGTGAGTTCGGTTGCTTCCTGTAGCGAACCACCACCGTTGTTGCGTAAATCCAGAACAATACCATCGACTTTCTTCTCTTGCAGTTCGGTCAGCAGGCGCCGCACGTCGCGGGTCGTGCTGCGGTAGTCATCGTCGCCCCGGCGGTATGCCTTGAAGTCAATATAGAAGCCGGGTACTTGAATAACCCCGATGCGTTGCGTATCGTCGCCAACACCGAATTCCAGTACCGTGGATTTGGCGGCCTGATCCTCAAGTTTTATTTCCTCACGCACCAGAGAGACCTTGCGGGTTGACAGATCAGTCGGCGGATTGCTCGCGGGAATGACCTCCAGACGAACGTCCGACCCTTTTGGCCCACGAATCAGTTTGACGACTTCGCCTAGACGCCAGCCCACAACATCAACTATTTCGCCATTGCCCTGGCCTACGCCAATAATCCGGTCGGCTGGTGCCAGTTGCTGGCTCTTGGCAGCTGGGCCGGCGGGTACCAGGCGGGTAATCTTGGTGTATTCGTCGTCGCTTTGCAGTACCGCACCAATTCCCTGGAGCGACAAGCTCATATTGATGTCGAAATTCTCCGCGGTTTCCGGTGACATATACTGGGTATGCGGATCGTAAACCTGAGCAAAGGCGTTGATATAGCTCTGGAAGACGTCTTCACTTCGGGTTTGCGACAGGCGAAGCTGTTGACCCTTATAGCGCTTGCCGAGCATTTCCTGAATGGTTTTCATGTCACGTCCGGCTATTTTCATCCGCAACACTTCATCTTTGATTTGCTTGCGCCAGAGTTGAACAAGATCGGCCTCGTCGGTTGACCAGGCCGCTTTTTCACGATCAATCAGTATGTCCTGATCACTGGAAAAATCGAGGGCGGCGAGATCGCCTTCGATCAACCCTTGGGCATATTCGAGTCGTTCCTCAAGCCGCTCCATTTGACGCTTGTACATGGCAAAGCCGACACTAAGGTCGCCAGCCAGCAGCAAGTTATCCATGCTGTGGCGATATTCTTCAAATACCTGTACGTCAGCGGCAGTGAACAAGCTACGTTGCGGGTCGAGGTTCTTCATGTAGGTATCGAAAATTATCTCGGATAACGCATCGTCCAGGCGGACTTTGTTGTAATGATGTCGGCGCAACAGTTCGACCGTATTGAGACTGGCCAACATTTGCTCGCGAGTAGGCTGCAGGCTGTCGAAGTCGATGGGAGTAGGTTGGTCTGCTGCCAAAGCACCGAAGCCGGTGGCAAACAGCGCAACGAAACAGGTTGAGCGCAGGAGATTGGATAATTTCATCAAGAGTTGTCGCTTCCGGGAGGAGAAAGAATTGAACAATTGCAAGTTTAGTCTCGATAGGCGAGTCTTGGTTCCCATCTTTATTTAGTTGATATTTCACTATGGAGGCACTGTGAGAGGATTGCAAGCTGAGGGCGGCGCGCTTCAATGGCGCGAACAGCCCGCTGTAGAGCTGACGACAGGACAAGTGCGTGTGGCTATCAAGGCTGCTGGGCTTAATCGAGCGGATTTGTTACAAAAAGGCGGCATGTACCCCCCTCCGGCTGGTGTGACGCCGGTATTGGGTCTGGAGTGTGCTGGTGAAGTCATTGAGGTCAGTGGTTCCAGCCGTTGGCAAAAGGGTGATCGTGTCTGCGCGTTGCTTGCCGGTGGCGGAATGGCTGACGAGGTCGTGGTCGACGGGCGGCACCTGCTACCGGTTCCGGCTGGTTTGAGCTGGGCTGATGCTGCGGCGATCCCTGAAGTATTCAGTACCGCATGGCTCAATGTATTTGAGCTGGGTGCTGCCAAGCCAGGTGAGAAGGTACTGATTCATGCTGGTGCCAGCGGAGTCGGGACTGCCGCCGTCCAGCTGTGCAAAGCGCTGGGGAACCCGTGCTGGGTGACGCTGGGCAGTGAGGAAAAATTGGAAGCGTGCAAGGCACTGGGTGCGACGGGGGGTGTTATTCGTCAAAACGGTATTGCTTCTCTGCAGTCCGAGGGGCCTTTTCAGGTTGCGCTTGATCCGGTGGGTGCCAACTATGCCAGCGATCATCTCGATTTGTTGGGTCTAGATGCACGTTGGGTGCTCATTGGTCTGATGGGCGGCCGTGAAGCTAAGCTGGATCTGGCGAAAATGTTGATGAAACGTATTACGTTGATCGGCTCAACACTGCGCACGCGAGATGCCGACTTTAAGGCGGGTCTGCTCGCGCGTATGGAAGAGCGCCTTTGGCCGTTGTTTGCCGAGGGCAAAATCAAGCCCATGGTTGCAAAGACCTTTGGATTTGATCAGGCAGAGGAGGCTTTTGCCGAGCTTGCCGCCGACCAGATCGTCGGCAAAGTGATACTCGTCAGAGAGTAAAACCTGGATTTGCACGGTACTCACACTGTCTGAAAAGCAATGGGTACCGTGCGCTTGATGATGATTTCATATCAGTTGGGTGGCGTTAAAGAAATGCGTCAATACCCGTATCAGGTAATCGGTATCCCGACTCCCGGCCATTTCCCGGATCGAGTGCATGGCAAACGTTGGTACACCAATATCTACAGTACGCACGCCCAACCTGCTTGCGGTAATTGGGCCGATCGTGCTGCCACAGCCCATATCGCTGCGCACCACGAAACTCTGAACGGGCACCTGAACCTGCGCGCACAGCTCGCGAAAGAACGAGGATGTCTCGCTGTTGGTCGCATAACGCTGGTTGCTGTTGATTTTGATGACCGGCCCCGCGTTCAGTTTTGGGCCGTGATTGCCATCGTGTCGATCTGCAAAGTTGGGGTGTACGGCATGGGCGTTGTCTGCCGAAATCAGAATGGAACGCTGGATGCTGCGGATGCGCTCGCTTTCATCAGGCAGGATGCGTTTGAGTACATCCTCTAGAAAGGGGCCATCGGCGCCGCAGGCCGAACTCGAGCCCACTTCTTCATGGTCGGTACACACCAGTATGCAGGGTTGCCCAGCGTCACTGGCGAGCAAGGAGGTCAGGCCGGCATGGCAGGAAAGCAGGTTGTCCAGACGCGCCGAGCTGAAAAAATCATCTTCGAGCCCTAGGGTGCTGGGTGGCTGGGTGTCATAGAAACTCAGCTCGTAGTCTAGTACTTGCTCCACCGAGCATTCGGGATGCTGGTGAATCAGTTGCGTGCGGAGGATGTCGCGCAGATCGCGCTCAGGCTCCAGGGAGTGTGCCACGATCGGTGGTAGATCGGTCTGAGCATTGATGGACAGAGCATCATTGACACCCCGGTTCAGGTGGATCGCCAGGCTGGGGATCGTAGCTATTGGCCGGCGGAAGTCGATCAGCCGGCTTTGCATGTCGCCATGGGTAGTACGAAAGGTGACACGTCCTGCCAAGGACAGGTCTCGATCAAACCAGGGCGCAAACAGCGCTCCGCCGTAGACCTCTACACCGAGTTGCCAGAGCCCCTGTTGGTTTATTTCAGGTTGCGGCTTGACGCGAAGGCAGGGGCTGTCGGTGTGTGCGCCGACCAGCCGCAGACCCTGTTCCAGGTTGCCCAGAGTGAAGGCGATCATTGATGATCCGTTGCGGGTTACCAGATAGCGCCCGCCCGGTTGCAGTTGCCAATCCGCCCGTTCATCAAGCTGTTCGTAGCCCGCTGCCACGAGTCTGTCAGCCATATTCAGGGTGGCATGAAAGGGTGTCGGAGACGTTTGGATGAACTTGGCGAGTTGCTGGTTGGTAGCGCTATGATTCATGCGTGTGCTCCTAAATGATATTTCCGCTCAAAAAGGAGCTGGACTGTCGAATGTCATTAGCTCACCTGTCACCGGGTGGCTGATCACTAACCGGGCAGAATGCAGGGCCAGACGGGGGCATGCTGCCAGCGCCTCTGGATGGGCGTACAGCTGGTCACCGAGGAGCGGGTGGCCGATAGACAGCATGTGCACGCGCAACTGATGCGAACGGCCGGTAATGGGCGTCAGTTCGACCCGGCAATATGTCGGCTGCCGATCCACCACGCGCCATAAGGTTTGCGCGTGTTTGCCCAGATCATGATCCACTACGTGCCGTGGTTTGGTTGGCGGATCATAACGCAGCGGGAAGTCGATGTGACCGTCGTCAGCGTCGGGCTGACCCCAGCAAAGAGCGACATACATCTTCTCGGTCTCGCGGTCGTGAAACTGACGCGACAGTTCGCGATGACTTTCGGCGTTACGGCCCAGTACCAACAGGCCAGATGTCTCCCAGTCAAGGCGATGCACGATACGCGCCTCTGGATAGCCGTTGTCCTGCAGGCGGGTAATCAGACAGTCCTTATTGTCCTCGGCACGACCGGGCACCGAGAGCAACATAGAGGGTTTGCAGACAATCAGGAAGGCGGGGTCCGCATGCAGGATCGCGATATCGGTTAATGGCATCGGTTTACCGAAGTGTTTCCAGGCACCCGCCGAGGGTGCCTGGTGATGACTCAGAGGCGCTCGGGCAGCGTGATGTTCAGTTCCAGGATCGAACAGTCGTCCTGATTCTCCAGAGCAACGTGCACTTGATCACGGTCTATCTTCACATATTTGCTGATCACGTCGATCAGTTCCTGCTGCAATTGCGGCAGGTAATCAGGCTGGGACCGCTGCCCCCGCTCGTGGGCAACAATGATTTGTAGTCGCTCCTTGGCCGTGGACGCCGTACTGGGCGGCTTTTTGCGGTCACGGAAATAATCGAAAATACTCATCCGCGACCTCCAAACAGGCGCTGCAGAAGGCTTTTCTTTTCCTCTTCGAGGAACCGGTGAGGAGTTTCTTCACCTAGCAGACGGGAGACTGCATCGCTGTATGCTTGGCCTGCATCGCTGGTATCATCCATGATTACCGGTACGCCCTGGTTGGATGCTTTCAATACTGCCTGGGATTCGGGAATGACGCCCAGCAACGGGATCGAGAGGATGTCCTCGACGTCGGTTACTGAGAGCATTTCACCATTGGCCACTCGGGTTGGGTTGTAGCGGGTTAGCAACAGATGTTCGCGGATCTTTTCGCCGTTCTCGGCGCGGCGCGATTTGCTTGCGAGCAGGCCGAGCATGCGGTCTGAGTCGCGTACCGACGAGACCTCAGGATTGGTCACAACCACCGCTTCGTCGGCAAAATACATTGCCAGGTGGGCGCCTTTCTCGATACCTGCGGGTGAGTCGCAGACGATGTAGTCGAAGGTCTCCTTCAACTCGTTGAGCACGCGCTCGACGCCTTCTTCAGTTAGCGCGTCCTTGTCGCGTGTCTGCGAGGCAGGCAAGATGAACAGCTTGTCGCACCGTTTATCCTTGATCAGGGTCTGGTTGAGATTGGAGTCGCCGTTGATCAGGTTGACGAAATCGTAAACTACCCGGCGCTCGCAACCCATGATCAGATCAAGGTTACGCAAGCCGACGTCAAAATCGACGATAACGGTCTTGAATCCGCGGAGGGCAAGCCCGGTACCAATGGCGGCGCTGGTAGTTGTTTTGCCAACGCCGCCCTTACCTGAGGTGACGACAATAATCTTAGCCAAAATGACCTTCCTGTCCATTAGTTTGAGTGATCTGGATGTGCCGCGACGATGTTTCGTGAGAAGCCTTATAGTGGTCCTAGGCTACGGTTTTCGGGCGTGCGCCAATTGTTGCACAGTATCAGTCATAGGGCGGTTATCTTCAAGCTGTCACCCTCCAGATAGACATGCACTGCGGTCTTCCAGAGCGCTTCCTTGCGAAGGTCTTCGGCCACCTTGTATTGGCCGGCGATAGATACCATTTCGGCTTCCAGCGATTGACAGAAAATCCGCGCATCAGTGTCGCCTCGCACGCCCGCCAGTGCGCGGCCTCGTAGAGGGCCGTAGACGTGAATGTTGCCGTCGGCGAGCAATTCGGAGCCAGCGCTGACAGGCGCCATCACTATGAGGTCGCCGCCCGGCGCATAGACCTGCTGACCTGAACGAATGGGTTGGGTAACAATTTTGTTCTGGCTCGGCGGCGACGGAGAGTCTGGCGCTGGCGCTGCGGAGCCTTGCTGCGCGGGGGGGGGTATTTCGGTGTTCATCGGTATGTCCACCGCCCGCTCTCTGCCACGGTTTGGTGGCATCAGTACCAGGCCGCTCTGCTGCGCTAGCGGGCGAAAGTTCTCGCTGCCACGAAGTGCTACCGGTAGCAGCCCATGGTTCCGGCATATCTGCAGTAACCCGGCCAGGGTGCTGACGTTCATGTGCGCGTCAAGCTTCTCCAGACTAAGTACTACGGGCGTATCACGGAACAGATTGGGTGCCTGGGCTGCTTTATCCCCAAGTTGTCGGGCAAAACGGCCGGTGTCCAAACGGACAACTTCGATTACCGTAACGGTCAGCATTCCCCCCTTCAAATTGAATACGGGTTCGTTATCCAGCAGGTCGAGATTGGTATCAGCAGTCATTTCAGATCCACGCAGCACAGTTTGTGGGCACACTTATATAGATTGGCCGCGTTGATCGCAAGCTGCGCGCCGCTTGGGTAGAATGCATCTTTTAGCTAAATGGCGTTGCTTATGAGTGCTCCGGTTTTTTGTCCGGCCCTGTTGCATCCTCGATATTGGCCCCTCTGGTTCGGGTTGGGTGTGCTTTGGTTGGTGGTGCGTCTGCCGTACGCTGTCCTCATGGCCATGGGACGACTCCTCGGTAGGGGGATGTTTATATTCATGCCGGGTCGCCGTCGCGTTGCTGAGATCAATCTCGCGCTGTGTTTCCCACAATGGTCCGATGAGCGCCGCGCGCAAGTGCTGCGTGACAACTTCGAATCCAACGGTATTGCGCTGTTCGAAACAGCTATGGCATGGTGGTGGCCTTCTGATCGATTGAGGCGGTTGGCACGAGTTGATGGTCTGGAGCACCTGCAGCAAGCCGCCGCGGCAGGGCAGGGGGTGGTGTTGATATCATTGCATTTCACCACTCTGGAGCTGGGTGCAGCCTTGCTTGGGCAGCGAGTCACGATCGATGGCATGTATAGAGAGCATCGTAATCCGGTGTTTGATCTGGTGCAGCGTCGCGGTCGTGAGCGGCATAATGCTGATGCCAGGGCCATCGAACGTGAAGATGTCCGTGCGATGCTCAAGTCCCTGCGTGCAGGCCGTGCAATCTGGTACGCACCAGACCAGGATTACGGTCGTAAGGCGAGTGTTTTTGTACCGTTTTTTGGCGTAATGGCGGCCACAGTAACGGCGACCAGTACTTTTGCCCGACTTGGTAAGGCTCAGGTCGTTCCGTTTATCCAAACGCGGCTGCCGGATGGGCAAGGTTATCTGCTCACCGTGCATCCGCCCCTTACAGATTTCCCCGTTGGCGATGAAGTGGCTGATGCGTTGCGGATCAATCAATGGATTGAACAGGTGATTCTTCAACAGCCGGAGCAGTACATGTGGGTGCATCGACGCTTCAAGACGCGGCCCGAGGGGCAAGAGCGACTCTATGCCCGGCGGCCCAAGCGCAAGCGCACGCCCAGGATACGTCCGTGAGCGATACGATTGAACCGGCGGAAAGTGTGCCAGGTACCACCGGGCTGGTGCTTGCCGGCGGCGGTGCCCGCGCCGCTTATCAGGTTGGCGTCTTGCAGGCGATTGCAGAATTGCTGCCAGATGGCGCAGTCAACCCATTCCCGGTGATCTGTGGAACGTCAGCCGGGGCTATCAATGCACTGGCCTTGGCGACCAATGCCAGCGACTTCAGTAACGGTATAGCGCGTCTGAGCCATGTCTGGTCGAATTTTCGTTGCAATCAGGTGTATCGTTCCGATTGGCCGGGGGTGGTAGCCCAAGCGCTTCGCTGGACTGGAGCCAACCTGTTAGGGATTGGTCGCAGTGTGCCAACGTCGCTATTGGATAATCGGCCCTTGCGGCATTTGCTGGAGAAGCATCTGCAGTTTGGCCGGATCGAGGGGGCCTTGAGTAAAGGCCATTTGCGAGCCGTCTCGTTGAGCGCTTTCGGTTATCAATCAGCCCAATCCGTTAGCTTTTATCAGAGCCATGAGCGTATCAAGCCCTGGAGTCGCCATCGTCGGGTAGGCGTGCAGACGCAGCTGGGTATTGATCACATGATGGCTTCGGCTGCCATCCCACTGCTGTTCATGCCCGTCAAGTTGGGACGCGAATGGTTCGGCGACGGTGCAGTTCGCCAGCGGGCGCCGATCAGTCCGGCACTGCATCTGGGCGCTGATCGGGTGCTGGTGATTGGCCTGTCGGATAATTTATACGATACGGTTAACCTCGGACGAAGTGTCAGAAAAACGACCAGTGCGCTGCCGCCAACGTTGGCGCAAATGGGCGGTCATTTGCTCAACAGCACCTTTGTCGACAATCTCGAGAGTGATCTGGAGCTGCTTGAGCGAATGAATCGATTGGCGCACCATATGCCTGAAGGCGCCCGTCAGCATGGCAAGGGCCTGTTGCCCGTGGATATCATGATCATTGCGCCAAGCGAGCCACTGGACCTGATCGCCGCGCGCCATCGCCGTTTGTTGCCTGCATCTCTGCGCACGTTTCTGCGTGGTAGCGGTGCAACCCGGGCGTCCGGGGGTAGTGTGCTGAGCTACCTGCTGTTCGAGGCGCAATACTGCCAGGAGCTGATTGCGCTTGGTTATCGCGATGCAACAGCCAAGCGAGAAGAGCTTCAGCATTTTCTAGGATTGGTCTGTCCGCTCTAGCGGTCAGCCAACCACCAGAACACGGATCGCATCCAAGCGAATTTTGGCCTGGTTCAGCAGCGACAGACCTTCAGCCTTGTGCTTTTCCAGCGTCAGGATTTCCTCGGGCCGTACTGTCGGATTGATGTTGCGGAGTGCTTTCAGTCGATTCACTTCTTCATCCAGGTCCATCGTGAAGCGTCGACCCGCTTCTTCAACTAACCGGTCATGTTGCACGTCGGCGAAAACTTCAGCTTTATTCAGCATGGTCTGGATGAGGTCGCGCTGACTTTTCGCGATTTTGGTTGCCAGATGACGTGGCACGCTGTCCAGTTGGGCGTCCAGGGTATCGAACGCGACCTTGGCGGCAAGATCATTGCCATTGATATCCAGTAGGCAGCGGACAGGCGTCGGGGGCAGATAACGCTGCAGCTGCAAAGCTCTAGGCGCGATAGCCTCACTTACAAACAAGCATTCGAGCAGCAGCGTCCCCGGCTTGAGCGCCTTGTTCTTGAGCACGGCTACTGCGCTATTACCCATGCTGCCGGCCAGCACCAGATCCATGCCGCCTTGAAGCATCGGATGCTCCCAGGTGATGAACTGCATGTCTTCGCGGGTGAGTGCCGTCTCACGATTGTAGGTGATCGTCACGCCTTCTTCATCGCCCAGGGGGAAGCTGGCGTCCAGCATCCGCTCGCCGGGCCTGAGGATGAGTGCATTGTCGGAATGGTCTTCGCTGTCGATACCAAAGACATCGAATAAGCGTTCCATATAAATAGCCAGTTGGAAGTCATTATCCTGCTTCTCGATGGTCTCAATCATCTTTTGCGCGTCGCCATGACCCCGTGAATGAATCTCCAGCAATCGGTCGCGACCGGCGTGCAGTTCGTCTTCGAGCTCCAGTCGGCGGTTACGGGCCTCAGCGAGTAATGCGGTCCAGTCTTCGGGGTGGGGGCTGTCCAGCTGCTGCTGCAGTTGGCCGCCGAATTCATGCTGCAATGCATTGCCGGTCGGACAGGTTGCCTCGAACGCATTCAGCGCCTGTTGATACCAGACAAACAGGCGTTCCTGAGCAGTATCTTGCAGATAGGGCACATGCAGTTCGATGGTGTGCTGCTGACCAATTCGGTCTAGACGTCCAATACGCTGCTCGAGTAGGTCGGGATGGGCCGGCAAGTCGAACATGACCATGTGATGGGCAAACTGAAAATTGCGCCCTTCACTGCCAATCTCCGAGCAGATCAATACCTGAGCACCAAATTCCTCGTCGGCGAAAAACGCCGCTGCGCGGTCACGCTCGATAATTGTCATACCTTGGTGGAATACGGCGACGGGAATGCCGCTGCGCACCCGCAAAGCGTCATCCAGGTCCATTGCAGTGCCTGCGTTAGCGCAGATAACTAGCACCTTGCTGCGTTTCAGCGTTTTCAGGGTGTCAATCAGCCAGGCAACCCGCGGGTCTTCCTGCCACCAGGGTGCTGAGGTGGCTTCTGTGCTGCTTTGAAAATCCGTTTCGGGGTGAAGCGCGCTACGGCCCTGCAAGTCCAAATAGAGCTCAGGGCAGGGCAGGGGGTGTGCATGCAGTTGTCTTTCGGGAAAGCCAGAGATCGCTGCGCGTGTATTGCGGTATAGCACCCGGCCCGTACCATGACGATCCAGTAGCTGACGTATCAAGCTATCGCGGGCCTCAGTCGCATGGCTATCGGTTTTCTCGAGTTTGTCGAGCAGCTCGTCAGCTGCACCCCCGAGCCAGCGACTGATGGCCTCACGTTCAGAAGGAGTCAAGAGTTTAGTGTCCAGCAGTGTTTGTACTGCTTCCGCCACGGGCTGGTAACTGGCGGTTTCGTCGCGGAATGTCTCCAAGTCATGGAATCGATCCGGGTCCAGTAGACGCAGGCGGGCAAAGTGGCTGGCCTGGCCAAGTTGTTCAGGCGTAGCAGTGAGCAGTAGTACACTGGGAATGCGCTCGGCAAGCTTTTCGACCAGTTCATACTCCGGGCTGGGTTCGTCTTCATCCCAGACCAGGTGATGGGCTTCATCTACCACCAGCATATCCCAGTCGCTAGCATGCAGACATTGCCGCGCAAATGGGTTGTCGAGGAGAAATTCCAATGCGACAAGCGCCAGTTGCTCCTCTTCGAACGGATTGTCTTCAGCGCCCTGGCAGCGCTCGATGTTGAACAGCGCGAATCTCAGATTGAAACGCCGCTGCATCTCGACCAGCCATTGATGCTGTAGATTCTCCGGCACCACGATCAGTACGCGTCTGACTCGGCCGGTCTGTAACTGGCGGTGAATGACCAGGCCCGCTTCGATAGTCTTGCCCAGTCCGACTTCGTCGGCGAGCAGTACCCGCGGCGCAATGCGATCGGCTACATCACGGGCGATATGCAGCTGGTGCTCTATCGGCTGGGTGCGGACTCCTGCCAGGCCAAGCAGCGGCGAGTGTTGAATACGGCAATGGTGGCGCAGGCTCTCGTAGCGCAAGCTGAACCAGGGCAAAGGATCTATCTGACTGGCAAATAACCGATCGCTGGCAAGTCGAAACTGGATGAAGTTATCGAGCATGGTTTCGGCGAATTCTGCCGACTCGTTGTTTTCCTTTAAGCCGCTGTAGATCAGCAGTCCATCTTCCTCCCGGACGCTGGATACGGTCAGCCCCCAGCCTTCATGGTGACTGATGGTGTCGCCAGGACTGAACCGAACGCGGGTCAGAGGCGCATTACGCAACGCGTAATGGCGAGTCTCTCCGCTGGCAGGGAAGAGAATAACCAGTAACCGCTCGTCGGATGACAGCAGCGTGCCGAGTCCCAGTTCTGATTCGCTGTCACTGACCCAGCGTTGCCCCGGGGTAAATACCGTCATGCCGCTCTCCTGCCGATCCGGAAAAGGCGAGTATGTTAACCGAACATGCTCGGCGCAGAAACCGCTTATCCCGTAAGCTCGATGGCAATCGTACAGAGACTAATGCTGATTCTTGTGAGCTAGGTCACACATCCTGCGGATAAAGAAAGTGTTTGTGTGGTCGATAACATGAGGTCAGAGTTATTGAATCAAGGAAATGGGTCCTGACTTGGGACACATTATTTACTAAACGGCATCGGGACGGATATTGTCGTCAACGCTGCTCATCAGTGCATAGGCCAGCATTATTAAGGCCAAGCGAGGCGGCAATGCTTATACCCAATCTTCCTGTGCTCGGGGCTCAGCAGGATACGATAAAGACCAAGCGTAACGTGCAACCTACTGCCGAGGCCGAGCCGGTGCATGAACATATTCGGCAAGTAGGTGAGCGTCGACAGCGCGACGAGGGATACTTGCCTGATCGTCGGCGCAATCGGGCGCGGCGTAAGCGGGTCAATGAGCGGCAGGATCTGGCTGATCTGCCCAGCAAGGGCTTGCTGGTTGACATACAAGTCTGAAGCGATGCTAACCTTGGCAAAAGTGCTTGGACTAATGCTGTGACTGAAGATACTGAAATCCCCCCAGTAATTGACTTTAAAACCAAGCGTCGTGAGCGGCTGCATGTGGTTCACGATGCGCGCCTTGAGCAAATGCGCAGCGAGTTTGAAAAAGCTTTCCCTTTGCCGAGCAAAGCAAATTCCAAAGTCGGCAAATCCCTTAAGAAGAAAAAGAAACCTCGAAAGTCCTGATTGCTGGTCAAGAATTTCGGCAGTTGGAGACGTTATTGCTCCGATCAGTTTATTTCCTCTCCTAATATTGATCCTCGTCAATAACCTTGATTAATTGCAGGGGTATTCTCTGATCATGGGCAACCAGAGGAGAACACTCATGTATATCGACGAAGTGGTAATTGCCGAAATAGCGACAGTAGGTCTTATTGTTGCATTCATGGGTGGCGTAGGTCTGTTCATTTGGCGCGACAGCCATAAGAAGGACGGTCGCAACAAAAAAGCCTGACCATCTTTGGGTTCGGCTACTGGCCGGGCTCGACACAGCGCATGGCTCGCAAGGCCTTTAGCGGATTCTCCAAAGAGGTCCGCTTTTTTTATCTTGAAAGGAGGGTGCGCTGGATCTTCGAAAACCCACGCCCTTTCGGTTGGCGGCGCAAATGAGGTAGCATTCAGCCAGTCTTGATTGCGCGAGTAGCCGTGAACGCCCCCAAACGCCCCCGCTGCAGCATTTGCCTGCGCCCAGCGCTCCTGTGTCTTTGTCCGCTGGTTCCTTCGCTGGATTCGACAGTCAGTGTGCTAGTGATCCAGCACCCCCAGGAACAGCGCCATGCACTTAATACTGGGCGATTGTTGGTAGCTGGCTTGATTCAGGCTGAGCTGTTGGTGACCGAGCGTATCGTGCCGGGGTCTACATGGAGCACGCTGCTCAGTGATCCGTCCTGGCGCACTGAATTACTTTTTCCCGGGCTTCAAACACCTCTATTGATGCCCTCGTCTCTCGAAGATCAACGGCCACGCCGTCTGATACTGCTTGATGGCACATGGCGCAAAGCGCGTAAGATTTTGGCACTCAATCCGCTGTTACAGCAGCTACCTCGCGTCTGTCTGACTGATGGGTTGGTCAGTCGCTATCGTCTGCGTAAAACGGACGTCCCCAACGCACTTTCAACTATCGAGGCCGGGGTGCAGGCCTTGCAGCAGATAGATCCGGATTCTGATTATTCGTTGATACTGCGTCCTTTCGAGGCGCTCATTGAAGGACAGATTCAGGCGATGGGCTCGGAATGCTTCGCCCGCAACCACACTCGCTCGGGATCCTAGCCAGACAGCTCAGAGCCGCAGGTGCGCTAGTTCTTGGACCGGCGATTCACTCGATTAAGTGAGAAGCCCAGCCGGTTATTCGCGGAGTTTATAATGCTCGGTTTTTGCTAATCGCTGATCTGCTTGTGTTTAGACTGCTTCAGGTAGTTTGAATCGAAACAAAAATAAAAAGTGCATGCCAGACTTTTAGTCTGGTGCAAGCAGAGGTAGAAAATATGCAGTCAAACATGCAGACCGGTGGGCAGCGCGTAATAGTCACGGGAGCGGGCAGCGGCCTGGGTCGCGAACTTGCCCTGCGCTATGCCAAAGAGGGCGCGCGCCTGGTGTTGGCGGATATTGAGGAAGCGGGGCTCAAAGAAACTCTGGCGATGGTGGTGGCGTTGGGCGGCAAGGGTTTCTGGCAACGCTGTGATGTGCGTGATTTCAGCCAACTGGCCGCCCTGGCGCAAAGCTGTGAAGAGCGCATGGGTGGCTTGGATGTACTGATCAATAACGCCGGCGTGGCATCGGGAGGCTTCTTCTGGGATCTCAGTCTAGAGGACTGGGAGTGGCAGATCAGCATCAACCTGATGGGGGTGGTCAAGGGTTGCAAGGCATTTATGCCGATGCTGATGAAGCAGCGTCAGGGTCGGATTATCAATATTGGCTCCATGGCAGCCTTGATGCAGGCGCCCGGGATGAGTAATTACAATGTGGCCAAGGCCGGTGTTGTAGCGTTGTCAGAAAGTCTGCTGGTAGAGCTTCAGCCATTGGGCATCAAGGTCAATGTGGTCTGCCCTTCGTTTTTTCAGACCAATCTGCTCGATTCGTTTCGCGGTCCCGATCAGGCTTCCAAACAGCAAATAGCCAAATTGCTGGAGAGTTCGCCAATTACTGCAGCTGAAATTGCAGATATTGTTTTTACCCAGAGCGAAGCAGACACGTTCATGATCTTGCCCCATGAGAGTGGGCGCGCAGCCTGGGCTGTCAAGCAGGGTAATCCTCAGGTGATCTATGACGAGATGATTCGCCTAGCTGTGAAGAAAATGGCGCTGGCGGAGAGTTGAAGTTCGTTCCCCTGCCGATTGCATGTTTTAATATCACGCAGAATGATCATGCTACCCGCGCTGCGGTGGGGGTTTTACTCTCCGTGGCCTGCAAAAGTCCCCAGCCGAAGGGACTGCCATGATTGTTCCCCATTTATTGCCCAACCTGAACAGAGGTATCAAGATGCGTGAAGTGGTTATCGTAGACAGCGTTCGCACCGGCCTGGCCAAGTCATTCCGTGGCAAATTCAATATTACGCGGCCTGATGATATGGCGGCTCATTGTGTCAATGCTCTGCTTGAGCGCACGGGTGTCGATCCGATGCTGATCGATGACTGTATTGTCGGTGCCGGCTCCAATGAAGGCGCCCAGGGTTACAATATCGGTCGCAATGTGGCCGTGCTCTCGGGTCTGGGTATCAACGCGGCCGGTATGACGCTGAATCGCTTTTGTTCCTCGGGGCTCCAGTCGATCGCAATCGCTGCGAACCAGATTGCTTCCGGTTGCTCCGATGCGATCGTTGCCGGTGGTGTCGAATCCATCACCATGACGGCGAAGAGCCGCAATACTGACAATCTTTACAATCCACGGTTGCAGGAAGAGCTGCCTGGCATCTATTACCCCATGGGTGATACCGCTGAGGTTGTGGCGCGTCGCTACAACGTCAGCCGTGAAAGCCAGGATGCCTACGCGCTTCAGAGTCAGCAACGTACTGCACGCGCCCAATCAGAAGGGCTTTTCAGCGACGAAATCGTACCGATGGCGGTTAAATATCAGGTGCAGGACAAAGCGACTGGCGAAATCAGCATTGTCGACGGCGTAGTGGATGTCGATGAGTGCAACCGCCCAGAAACGACACTTGAAGGTCTTTCCAGTCTGAAGCCCGTATTTGCCGAAGACGGCTCGGTCACTGCCGGTAACGCCTCCCAGTTGTCAGATGGTGCCTCGATGACATTGGTTATGAGCCTGGAAAAAGCCTTGGAGCTGGGTCTCAAGCCCATCGCTTATTTCCGCGGCTTCACTGTAGCCGGCTGTCAGCCAGACGAGATGGGTATCGGCCCCGTCTATTCGGTGCCCAAGCTGCTCGAGGCTCGCGGTCTCAAGGTTGAAGATATCGATCTATGGGAGCTGAACGAGGCGTTTGCGTCCCAATGTTTGTATGCACGCGATTTTCTGGGTATTGATAACGAGAAATACAACGTCAATGGCGGCTCGATTTCGATCGGTCACCCGTTCGGCATGACAGGCTCACGTCAGGTTGGTCACATCGTTCGTGAGCTGCAGCGCCGCAACTTGCGTTACGGCATCGTGACCATGTGCGTTGGTGGTGGCATGGGCGCGACAGGTTTGTTTGAAGCCTATCGTTAAGCTCTACTGAATCAGCTGTATACCAGGGGCGCATTGCATTTGCACTGCGTCCCTTTTTTGTCTCCGAGATTCGAGTGGGTCGCTGCCAGACATCGAATGCTTGTGGCACAATGGGTTTTTGTTGATGGCAGGGCTGATAAGGGGCATGTTCAGTTGGCGTGGCAAGCGCGGGTCAATGCATAGTGGATGAGCTGCGGCAGGTAGCCTTTTTGTTGTGGCCGGGCACACACCCCGCTGCTGTTATGCCGGCTCTGGCAGTCTTGCATGCGGCTAACCGAATGGCGCAAACCGAGCTGTATCAGGTTCACTGCTTCACGCTGGATGATCAGCCGCTGATCAGTGCCGAAGGCTGGCAACTGCCTGCCCGACCATGGCGCGGTGATTGGGTCCGCCATGCCCGGCTTTGGTTAGTGGCTGACAGTATGCTGCTGCCGTCTTCAATTCCTGCAGGGGTTGCTCAGCAGTGCCGCCTGCTGGTCCGCGACGGCGTGCCTGTCGGCGCGCTGGAAGGTGGGATTTATCCGCTGGCTATGAGTGGCCTGCTGGACGGACACAGATGTGCCGTGCACTGGCGAATGCTCGACGATTTTCGCGAACGGTTCCCGGCGGTGATTGCCGGAAACGAGCTTTTTCAGGTGGATCGTGGTCGTCTGAGTAGTAGCGGAGGCCAAGCGACACTGGATCTGTTTCTCAGTTTGCTGGCTGAAGAGCGTGATCCCGATCTGGCAGCAATGGTGGCCGAAGAGCTGGTGGTCGAGCGCCTGCGTGACGGTAGTGAGAGACAGCGTGTGCCATTGCGCAATCGCCTCGGAAGCACGCATCCCAAGCTTACTCAGGCGGTTATCTTGATGGAGTCAAACATCGAGGAGCCGTTAACTACAGATGAGATTGCCCGGCATGTCTGTGTCTCGCGTCGGCAGTTGGAACGTATATTCAAGCAGTATCTCAATAGCGTACCGTCACAGTACTATCTGGAGCTGCGCCTCAGTCGCGCTCGGCAGATGTTGCTGCAAACCAGCAAGTCAATTATCCAGATTGGCTTGTCCTGTGGCTTCTCGTCGGGGCCACATTTTTCCAGCGCGTACCGCAATTGCTTCGGTATTACGCCGCGTGAAGACCGCAATCAGCGCCGCGCGCAACAGGCGATGGATTTGACCGTGCGCGTCTGACCCGTTAATGGCAGACAGGTTAGTAAAACAGTACAGGGCCCACGGGGCGAAGGAGAGTAGGCGGATGTCAGATGCAATGCAGGTAGGTCGGGCTGATTTTGACCGCGTCATGGTGCCCAACTACGCGCCGATAGACATGATTCCGGTCCGTGGTGAGGGCTCGCGTCTGTGGGATCAGCAGGGCCGGGAATATGTCGATCTTGCCGGCGGTATCGCTGTTAATGTACTGGGACATGCGCACCCTGAGCTGGTCGAGGCGCTAACCGACCAAGCGGGTAAGCTCTGGCATGTATCCAATGTGTTGACCAATGAACCGGCGTTGCGGTTAGCGAGTAAATTGGTTGCTGCCACTTTTGCAGACAAAGTCTTTTTTGCCAATTCCGGTGCCGAGGCCAACGAAGCGGCTTTCAAACTCGCCCGTCGCTGGGCGCATGAAACAGTCGGCCCGGATAAGCATGAAATAATTGCCTGCACTAATAGTTTTCATGGGCGCACTCTATTCACTGTCAGCGTGGGCGGCCAGCCCAAGTATTCCCAGGGTTTTGGCCCCGCTCTGGAAGGAATCAGTCATGTTCCCTACAACGATCTGGCTGCCCTGGAACAGCGGATATCCGACCGCACCTGCGCCGTGGTAATCGAACCTGTTCAGGGCGAGGGTGGAGTGATCCCTGCTGCGCCCGGCTATCTGCAAGCGGCGCGGGAGTTGTGTGACCGGCACGGTGCTTTGCTGATCTTTGACGAGGTTCAAAGCGGCATGGGGCGGACAGGAAAACTGTATGCCTACATGCACAGCGGTGTAACGCCGGATATCCTCACCAGCGCCAAGAGCTTGGGTGGTGGTTTTCCCATTGCGGCGATGCTCACAACCAACGCCATTGCAGCGCATTTTGCTGTGGGTACTCACGGCAGTACCTATGGGGGTAATCCGCTGGGTTGTGCAGTTGCCGAGCGGGTGCTGGACATCGTCAACAGTGAGAAGGTCCTTGCCGGTGTGCAGGTCCGCAGCACCTTGCTGGTGGAGGGTATTATGACGATTGCCCAGGAGTTCCCGGTGTTTTCCCAGGTTCGTGGTAGCGGGCTCTTGTTGGGCGCCGTGCTTGCCGAGGCCTGGCGTGGACAAGCACGACAAGTTCAGGAAGCAGCTCAGCAGGCGGGACTTCTGGTTCTGCAGGCCGGGCCTGATGTCATGCGTATCGCCCCGAGCCTGGTGATCAGCGAAGCTGATATTGCCGAGGCCATGCAGCGCCTGCGTCAGGCGCTCGCTAAGCTGATCGGATAATCGCGGAGAACGCCATGCTGGTACAACGCCTGAGCAGGGTATCGGACCTGGCCGAAATCCAGCGTCTGGCTGTCTCCAGCCCTGCGGTCATCAGTGCATTGCCGGACGACCCAGCTCTGCTGGTCGAAATCCTCGAGCTATCCGAGGCGTCAATGACTGGCGAGATCGGTTTCAGCGGTGAGGAGCGCTATTTTTTCGTCATCGAAGATGTGACCAGCGGCAGGCTCGTGGGGTGCAGTAGCGTGATCGCTTCCGCCGGATTCAGCGAGCCGTTCTATACTTTTCGCAATGAAATGTTCGTCCATGCTTCTCGACAGTTGGGCCTGCATAATCGTATGCATGTACTGTCTTTGTGCCACGATCTGACTGGGCACAGTCTGCTCTCCGGGTTTTATCTTGAATCGGATTATCAGCACGCGGAGGCTGTTGCGTTGAATGCTCGCGGCCGGTTGCTGTTTATGGCCAGTCATCCCCAGCGCTTCGCCGAATCAACTTCGGTTGAGTTAGTCGGGGTTAGCGACGATGAAGGGAATGCGCCATTCTGGGACGCTGTCGGTAGGCATTTCTTTGCTGTCAGTTACAGCGAGGCGGAAAAGATCGGGAATAGCCGCGGCCGTAGCTGTCTGGCTGAGCTGATGCCTGGTTATCCAATCTATGTGCCCATGCTCTCGGATGCCGCGCAAGAAGTTATCGGTCAAGTGCATCCGTGCGCTCAAACCGTTTTTGATCTGTTGATGGAAGAAGGTTTCGAAGCGGACAATTACGTCGATATATTCGACGGAGGCCCTGTTGTGCACGGCCGTACGCGGGAATTGCAGACCATACGCAGCAGCCTGATAGCCACGGTTGAAATAGGCCCGATGCAGGAAGGAGGTCTGAAATGGCTGGTTGCGAACCAATGCACGATCGATTTTCGTGCCTGTGTGTTGAGCCTGACGTTGACCCCCGGTGCTGCGTTAGTGCTTGATCAAGCCACCGCAGACCTGCTTTGCGTGGAAGCTGGTGATACTCTGCGTCTGACGAGGGAGGCCTGAGATGTTGGTGCGTGCGGCACGGGTTACGGATCTTGAAGCTCTGTTGGAGCTGGCGAGGACTGCCGGAGCGGGTCTGACTACCCTGCCAGCAAGCGCGGAGCGATTATTGCGGCGGTTACAGAATATAGAGCAGAGTTTTCTTGGCGGGGTAGACCGGGCGGACAGTGATTATTTGTTTGTGCTGGAAAACGAGGCTGGGCAGGTAGTGGGAACCAGCGGTATGCTGGGGTCGGCCGGCATGCGCGAGCCTTGGTATAGCTATCGAATGGGGCTGACCGTCGCGGCAAGCCGCGAACTCGATGTCTATCGCCAGCAGCCGACGCTTTTTCTGGTTAACGACCTGACCGGTTCGACCGCATTATGCTCACTGTACCTGTCAGCAGAATACCGACAGAGCAACACCGCGCGGCTCATCTCCAAAACACGATTTCTTTTCATGGCCGAGTTCGCCGCATCGTTCTCGTCGAAAGTGATCGTGGAAATGCGTGGCCGATCTGATCCTGACGGGCGTTCGCCTTTTTGGGACAGTCTCGGACAGCATTTTTTTCGTATGGACTTTGCCCGTGCCGACTATTTAACGGGTATGGGTAACAAGGCATTTATCGCCGAAATGATGCCGAAATTCCCTTTGTACGCCTGCTTTCTCAGTGAGGCCGCGCGTGACGCCATCGGCAAGGTGCATCCTGATTCGGAGGCGGGGCTGGTGATCGTGCAGGAAGAAGGGATGAGCTATCAGGGCTATATTGATATATTCGACGGCGGGGCAACCCTTGAAGCGCCTCTGACTCATATCCGGTCGGTCAGTGAGAGTCGAATCCTGGTGTTGGCTATCGGTACGCCAGGTGAAGACGCTGAGCCGTTTTTGATTCATAACAGGGGACGACAAAATTGCCGCATTATTTGCGCCCCTGCTCGCATGGCAGCAGGCACGCTGGTGGTCGCGCGTGACTGCGCCGAACGGTTGGGATTGCGCTCAGGAACACCGGTCAGAGCCGTTAGGCTATCAAGCGGCCAGCCTGGAGATGATCAGCCATACCACAGGTGACACACCGGCTTACACGAACAGGCTTGGCCCACTTTCACGGTGTTCTATACTGCTTAACCGACAAGATGTTTCTCCTGGAGTTGTGCTAATGCGCCGTTTTATCGCGATATCCCTGTTGTTTTTCAGCATCCTCGGGAGTCAGTCGGTTATGGCGGACTGCGCCACTATCCTGCAGCACGAAATGCCGGCGCTGCGTTCCAAGCAAACAGTCGATCTCTGCGAACGCTACGCTGGCAAGCCGTTGCTCATCGTCAATACCGCCAGTTTTTGTGGCTTTACACCTCAGTTCAAGGGACTTGAGGCGGTATATCAGCGCTACCGATCCCAAGGTCTGGAAATTCTCGGCGTGCCATCGAATGATTTTCGACAGGAAGCTACGGATGCCGAAACCGTTGCTGACGTTTGTTTTGTCAATTATGGCGTGACTTTCGCGATGACCGACCCCCAGGTAATAACCGGTTCCGGTGCTCATCCGTTGTACCGTGCTCTCACTACGGCCGCCGGCGAAGCTCCTGCGTGGAATTTTCACAAGTATCTGATTGATCGCAATGGTCAAGTCACCGGCAGCTTTGCCAGTCAGGTGGCACCAGATGATCCTGCTTTGCTCAAGGCCATAGAATTGGCACTGTGAGGGTCGATCTCTTTACCACAATCGGCGTGCGGTATGATGCATGTGGATGCCTGATGCTTATATAATGCGCGCCTGATCTGGTCTGCGCCCTCAGCGTAGACACACCCGATTCTGGTAGGGGACCTATGAAAAGCGCAGAGATTCGAGAAGCCTTCCTTCAATTCTTCGAGCAAAAGGGGCACACACGTGTTGCTTCGAGCTCGTTGATTCCGGAGAACGATCCGACCCTGCTGTTTACCAATGCGGGCATGAACCAGTTCAAGGACTGTTTCCTGGGGCTGGAAAAGCGCGCCTATACCCGTGCTACCAGCAGTCAGAAGTGTGTCCGTGCCGGCGGCAAGCACAATGATCTTGAAAACGTGGGTTATACCGCGCGTCATCACACCTTTTTCGAAATGCTCGGCAACTTCAGCTTTGGTGATTATTTCAAGCGTGAGGCGATTCTTTTCGCATGGGAATTCCTGACGTCCGAGCAGTGGCTAAATTTGCCCAAGGACAAGCTCTGGGTGACCGTTTACGCAACAGATGATGAAGCCTACGCCATATGGACTCAGGAAGTGGGTGTTCCTGAGGAGCACATGGTGCGCATCGGCGATAACAAGGGCGCACCCTATGCTTCGGATAACTTCTGGGCCATGGGTGATACCGGACCTTGCGGCCCCTGCAGTGAAATATTCTATGATCACGGCCCGGCAATCTGGGGCGGCCCCCCTGGCAGTCCGGAGGAAGACGGTGATCGTTATATCGAAATCTGGAACAACGTCTTCATGCAGTTCAATCGCACTGCCGACGGCGAGATGCACCCCCTGCCCGCTCCCAGTGTTGATACCGGCATGGGCCTGGAGCGCATCAGTGCGGTCATGCAACATGTGCATTCGAACTATGAGATAGACCTGTTCCAGAATCTGCTTCAAGCCTCCGCCGAAGCAATCGGATGCGAGCAGGATGATGCAGCATCACTCAAGGTAGTTGCAGATCATATACGTTCATGCAGCTTTCTGATCGCCGACGGTGTAGTGCCCTCCAATGAGGGAAGGGGCTACGTTTTGCGGCGCATCATTCGTCGGGCTTGTCGCCATGGCAACAAGCTTGGCGCCCGCGGTGTGTTCTTTCATCGTATTACCGCAGGTCTGGCTGCCGAGATGGGCGAAGCTTTTCCGGAGCTCAAAACGCGGCAAGCACAGATTGAAAGAATCCTCAAAACCGAGGAGGAGCAGTTCGCTAAAACCCTGGAGCAGGGTCTCAAGATCCTCGAGCAGGACCTGGCTGAACTGCAGGGCACTGAAATTCCAGGTGAGGTGATCTTCAAGCTGTATGACACCTTCGGATTCCCAATGGATCTGACTGGCGATATCGCCCGCGAGCGTGGACTGACGCTGGATGAAGCGGGTTTCGAGAACTCGATGCAGGCCCAGCGCGAGCGTGCGCGCTCGGCCAGTCAATTTGGCCTGGACTACAACAACCTGGTAACGATTGATTTGGAGACAGAATTCCAAGGCTACGAGGACGCGGTAGGCAGCGGGCAGGTTGTGGCGCTTTTGCGTGAAGGTCAGGAAGTGGACTGCCTGAAAGATGGCGAATCAGGTGTTGTGATACTTGATAAAACGCCATTTTACGCAGAGTCGGGTGGTCAGGTCGGCGATACCGGGTATCTGGAAAAAGGTGATATGCGCTTCGACGTTCGTGATACGACCAAAAGCGGTTTAGCCCACCTGCATCGCGGTGTCATCGCCCGAGGTGAACTGCGCAAGGGCGATATTGTGCACGCGGTGGTCGACGATCATATTCGCCAGGCGACCAAGCTCAATCACTCGGCGACGCATTTGCTGCATGCAGCGCTGCGCAAAGTGCTTGGCGAGCATGTGCAGCAGAAGGGTTCACTGGTCGATAGCCAGCGCCTGCGTTTTGACTTCAGTCATTTTGAAGCCATCAGTGCGCAACAACTGCGCGAGATCGAAGATATGGTTAACGAGCAGCTCCGTCTGAACTCGCCAGTAGCGATAGAAGTGACAGACATAGAGACGGCCAAGAGCAGGGGCGCCATGGCGTTGTTTGGTGAGAAGTATGGAGATCAAGTGCGGGTACTGACCATGGGTGATGGTTTCTCGGTTGAGCTTTGTGGTGGCACGCATGTCAGCCGCACGGGTGATATCGGTTTGCTGAGAATGACCAATGAGAGCGGTATCGCTGCGGGTGTGCGTCGTATTGAAGCGGTCACCGGGTCCGCGGCCCTTGGCTTGATCCATGAAGGTGATGACCAATTGCGTCAGATTGGCCAGATAGTGAAAGGCACGCGTGAAACGGTGTTGGAAAAGGTCAGTATGCTGGTAGAGCGTACCCGTCAGATGGAAAAGGACATTGAACAGCTTCAGGCAAAGCTGGCCAGCGCGGCGGGCAGCGATATGGCGGCCGAGGTACAACAGCTCGGTGGCATGCAGGTTCTCGTTAAGCGAGTGGACAAGCATGACGGCAAGGCGCTGCTTGCTTTGGTCGACCAGCTCAAGAACAAGCTCGGTTCGGCTGTGGTACTTCTTGCCGGTGAACAGGACGGCAAGGTTGTTTTGGTAGCCGGCGTGACCAAGGATCTCACTGCTCAGGTCAAGGCGGGTGACTTGATCCGTAATGCGGCCGCGGTTGTGTCTGGCAAAGGCGGGGGTCGTCCCGATATGGCGCAGGGCGGCGGCACGGATGTGGACGCTATCGACAAAGCGCTTTCCGAGGCGGTTACCTGGTTGGGTCAGCAATCTAATATGCAGTAATAAAATGATGCAGCTTTCTATGGAGGCTTGCATAACCGTCGGGCAACCGATTTTTTTCAGGGGTGTGGCGCAAGCATAATGGCACTTATCGTCCAGAAATTTGGTGGTACATCCGTTGGCACTGTCGAGCGCATTTGCCAGGTTGCCGAGAAAATCAAGGGCTTCAGAGCCCGAGGTGACGACCTGGTCATCGTTGTATCGGCGATGAGTGGCGAAACAAACAGGCTGGTCGAATTGGCCCGTCAAGTTCAGCTTGATCCTGACGCCCGCGAGCTGGATGTGATTTTGTCGACGGGTGAGCAAGTGACTATCGGCTTGTTGGCCATGGCGCTCAAAGCGATTGATGTCCCGGCGGTATCCTATACTGGATCGCAGGTGCGCATCGTGACCGACAGCGCCCACAATAAAGCGCGCATACTGCATATTGATGACGTCAACATCCGCGGTGAGCTGGCGGCTGGCAAGGTCGTCATAGTCGCTGGCTTTCAGGGGGTGGATGAGCAGGGCAATATCACTACCCTGGGCCGGGGCGGCTCAGACACTACCGGCGTTGCGCTCGCCGCAGCACTCAAAGCCGATGAGTGTCAGATTTATACTGATGTGGACGGTGTCTACACCACTGATCCGCGTGTTGTTAAAAGTGCGCGTAGGCTTGAACGGATTACGTTTGAAGAAATGTTGGAAATGGCCAGTCTGGGTTCTAAGGTGCTGCAGATAAGGGCGGTGGAATTTGCCGGTAAGTACAATGTGCCACTCCGGGTTTTGCACAGTTTCAAGGAGGGTCCAGGGACCCTGATCACTATCGAGGATGATGCTTCAATGGAACAACCCGTCATTTCCGGAATAGCTTTTAACCGCGATGAGGCCAAGTTGACGATTCGAGGCGTACCGGATGTTCCCGGTGTGGCCTTCAAGATACTCGGTCCTGTCAGTGCGGCGAATATCGAAGTCGACATGATTGTGCAGAACGTGTCGCGCGACAACACTACTGACTTTACCTTTACCGTACATCGGAATGATTTTCGTAAGGCCGAAGAAATACTGCGTCATGTGGCAGACACCTTGGGCGCGCGTGAAGTGGCAAGCGATAATCGAATTGCCAAGGTTTCTATTGTTGGTGTGGGTATGCGCTCCCACGCTGGTGTGGCGAGTCAGATGTTCGAGGCGCTATCGGATGACGGTATCAATATCCAGATGATTTCTACCTCTGAAATCAAGATTTCGGTGGTGATAGACGAGAAATATCTCGAACTGGCCGTGCGCAGCTTGCATACGGCCTTCGGTCTCGATACCGATTCAGTTACCGAAGATTTTCTTTAAGAGTTTGCGGTTACGCAGTGAGCGTGATCGCGGGGGTGTGGTTTCTGGCTGTCGCGCCCCATCTGTCTTCAGTCACTGTGTAAGACGTCGCAACGACGGGGCGAACGAGTTTGCCTTTAGTGTTGTCATACGGATACCGCAGCGGCGGGCTGACAGGCAACATGCCGGTTTTTTGCAGACTGCTGTGTCCTGATCATGAGCAAGGAGAAATGGAATGCTTATTTTGACTCGAAGGGTTGGTGAGACCCTGATGGTAGGTGACGAAGTCACTGTGACCGTGCTGGGCGTTAAAGGTAATCAGGTGCGGATTGGGGTCAATGCACCCAAGGAAGTGGCTGTTCACCGGGAAGAAATCTATCAGCGCATCCAGAAAGAAAAGGATGACGAACCAAATAGCTAATTTCATTGAGTTTTTGTTTGCATTCGTGGCTGCACGCAGTTACTATTTTGCGCGTGTTACGGAGAGGTGGCCGAGTGGCTGAAGGCGCTCCCCTGCTAAGGGAGTATACCTGTTAAAGGGTATCGAGGGTTCGAATCCCTCCCTCTCCGCCACTTTTGTGGTATAGGATTTTCAAACGTTAGTTTCTGAATCAAAAGGAAAAAAGCGTTTGACAGCTAAGATTCAACCCCTATACTACGCCCCACAATGCACTCGTAGCTCAGCTGGATAGAGTACTCGGCTACGAACCGAGCGGTCGGAGGTTCGAATCCTCCCGAGTGCACCAATTAAGAGACCCACTGGTTATCCGGTGGGTTTTTTTTTGCCTGGCGATGCTGCAGCCCAGTCGGGACAGGTTAAATTCCTGCTAGGCTTTTGAGAGTTGGCCGTCGTAGACGGCACCAGACAAGGCACCCCAATGGTTTTTGTCCGCTCACTGCGTTTTTTCAGGGAAGCTTGACCATGCCAGTCCCGAATAGAAAATCACCCGAAAGCCTTCAGGATCGTCTCGATCAAGTAATGGAACTGTTGCGCCTGCACGAGCTCGCCAGTGATGCCGGCTCGCAGTCAACGCAGCGCAGCGAAAAGCCGGACGGATTGTCGGATGATGTCCAAACCCTGAACGAATTGCAGCAGAAGCTCGAGGAGCTTCACCCGGCCGACGTCGCTTTTATTCTGGAGTCACTGCCGCTCGATGAGCGTCTCGCAGTCTGGCAGATGGTTCAGACCGAGCGTGACGGTGAAGTTTTGCTTGAAGTGTCCGATGCTGTGCGCGAGACGCTCCTTGCTGACATGGACAGTCAGGAGATCATTGCTGCGGCCACTAGTTTGGATGCCGACGAGTTGGCTGACCTGGCACCTGATCTGCCGCGTGATGTTGTTCGTGAGCTGATGGACACGCTGGACGCACAGCAGCGCGAGCGTCTGAAGTCGGCGCTGTCATTTGATGAGGATCAAGTTGGCGCGTTGATGGACTTTGATATGGTGACTATTCGGGATGATGTCACTCTGGAAGTCGTCAGCCGTTATCTGCGACGCTTCGATACGTTACCTGACCATACTGACAAATTGTTTGTGGTTGATCTTCAGGGTGTTCTACAGGGCGTTTTATCGGTAAAAAAACTGTTGGTAACCCCGGATGATCAGCTTGTAGCCGATGTAATGGCCAGCGACCCTGTTATTTTTGATCCTTGCGATGACGCGGGTGAGGCCGTTCAGGCTTTTGAGCGCTATAACCTCGTTTCAGCTCCGGTGGTCGATAGCAAAGGACGGTTGCAAGGCCGTCTGACCATCGAGCAGATGCTTGATTATATCCGCGAAGAGAGTGAGACCGAGGCGTTAAACGCCGCCGGCCTTATAGAAGAGGAAGATATCTTTGCATCGGTCTGGAAATCGGTTCGTAACCGCTGGGCCTGGCTGGCCATCAATCTATGCACCGCCCTGGTGGCCTCCCGCGTGATTGGGCTTTTCGAGCATTCAATCGAGCAACTGGTTGCCTTGGCTGCGCTGATGCCGATTGTCGCCGGCGTGGGCGGAAATTCTGGAAATCAGACCATTACTCTTATTGTCAGAGGTATTGCCACAGGCCAGGTGCAGCTGGCACATGGCGAACGTCTGTTGCGCAAAGAAGCGGGCGTTGCTTTGATCAATGGATTGGTATGGGGTGCGGTGCTGGCCGTTGTTGCTTGGTTGCTGTACTTCAACTTGCCATTATCAATAGTGCTGATGTCGTCGATGGTGCTCAACATGATGTTGGCAGCGTTGATGGGTGTGGCCATTCCGTTATTGCGCGTACGCATGGGCGGAGACCCTGCGCTGGGTTCCAGCGTGTTGATAACGGCGATTACTGATAGTGGTGGTTTCTTCATTTTTCTGGGTCTGGCGACGGTGTTCCTGCTGTAATTTGATGTCGCTTTGTTTGCCAAAAATGTCACATCAGGATACATTAGCCCGGTTTTGTGACAAGGCTGACTATCTACTGATAGTCAGATTTCCGGCTTTTAAGGCTTGCGGGATGACAGCGCGGCCGATCATGCCGTAAGGCATTCGCGATGCATCGTACTTATTGCAGGAGAGACAATGAATTCGTCCGAACTGATAACGATTGGCTTGGAATTGATGTTGCTGGGCATGGGCTCGGTATTCGTATTCCTTATACTGCTCGTGGCGGTCACCACTGCCATGTCGTCGATTTTAACCCGCTTTTTCCCGGAGACGTTAGCTGTTGCCAAGCCGCCTAAACGGGCCAGGCCAGCGGCTGGAGCGGCCATTGATCCCGAGATGGTTGCGGTAATCGGGGCGGCTATCAAACAGCATCGGAGCCGCCGCGGCTGATCCCTTTTTTGCGCGTTTATTAATTTAAAACTAGAAAGGCCATAACAATATGACCGATACCAAGCAGCAGCCCTTGGGCATTACGGATGTCATTCTGCGAGACGCCCACCAATCCATTCTTGCGACCCGTATGCGTCTGGACGACATGTTGCCTATAGCCGGCAAACTAGATCAGGTTGGCTTCTGGTCAGTGGAGTCGTGGGGTGGTGCTACCTTCGATGCCTGTATCCGTTACCTAGGTGAAGATCCCTGGGAGCGCATTCGTGAGCTGAAGAAAGCAATGCCCAGCACGCGCCAGCAGATGCTCCTGCGTGGTCAGAATCTTCTCGGTTACCGCCACTATGCCGATGATGTGGTCGAGAAATTCGTCGAGCGTGCCGCGGTAAACGGCGTGGACGTGTTTCGGGTGTTTGACGCAATGAATGACCCACGAAATATGGAAACCGCCCTCAAGGCTGTGAAGGCCCAAGGCAAACATGCTCAAGGCACTATTGCTTATACGACCAGCCCGGTGCACACCATCGAGATGTGGGTAGATCTGGCCAAGAAAATCGAAGACATGGGTGCCGAATCCATTGCGATCAAGGATATGGCGGGCATCCTCAACCCGTACATTGCTTTCGATCTTGTAACGCGACTGAAAAAGACGTTAAGCATTCCGGTGCACATGCAATGCCATGCGACAGCTGGATTGTCTACTGCGGCTATTCTCAAGGCTGCTGAAGCCGGCATTGATAATGTCGATACCGCTATTTCGTCCTTGTCGATGACCTATGGCCATTCTCCAACCGAATCTGTTGTAGCCATATTCCAGAACACGCCCCGGGACACCGGCCTGGATCTTCTCCTGCTTGAAGAATGTGCGGCTTACTTCCGCGAAGTGCGCAAGAAATATGCGAAGTTCGAAGGTACCCTCAAGGGTGTCGATTCGCGCATTTTGGTCGCTCAAGTTCCAGGCGGTATGCTTACCAATATGGAAAACCAGCTCAAGGAGCAGGGCGCGAGCGACAAGTTTGATGAGGTGCTGGCAGAAATACCTCGTGTTCGTGAAGATCTCGGCTTTATTCCACTGGTCACCCCAACGTCCCAGATCGTCGGTACACAGGCCGTTATCAATGTACTGACCGGTGAACGTTTCAAGTCGATCACCAAGGAAACTGCAGGCATCCTCAAGGGTGAGTACGGCGCAGCGCCTGCACCGTTCAACAAAGAATTACAGGCACGCGTGCTTGATGGCGCAGAGCCGGTTACCTGCCGTCCTGCCGATTTGCTTGAGCCAGAGATGGACAAGTTGACCGCCGAGCTCAAGGGCATAGCCAAGGAAAAAGGCATCAAGCTTGCGGCCGATGAGATTGACGACGTCCTGACGTATGCGCTATTCCCGCAGATAGGCCTGAAGTTTCTTGAAAATCGCGGTAATCCTGATGCCTTCGAGCCCGTTCCGACGGGTAATGAAGTTGCCTCGACAGGCAAGCCCGGTGAGCCCGAAGCCTACACGGTCACCGTCAATGGCAAAGATTTTGTTGTCCAGGTGAGCGATGGTGGTGATATCACTGGCATCAAGCCCATTGGAGATACCTCTGCGCCTACTCCGTCGACCCCTGCAGCTGGAGGTGGTGACCCACAGCTAGCACCTTTGGCGGGCAATATCTTCAAAGTGCTGGCTGAGGTCGGTGATCATGTAGAGGAGGGTGACGTTGTCATTATTCTCGAAGCCATGAAGATGGAAACCGAAGTGCAGGCGTTCAAGTCAGGCACTATAGGCAGTCTAAACGTCAAGGTCGGAGACGCGGTAAGCGTTGGCGATACCTTGCTGACAATCGGCTGAGGGGAATTGAATGGATAGTCTTCTTCAGCTTTGGCAGAGCACGGGTTTCTTTCAGATGAAGCCGGGCCAGATCGTCATGATCTTAGTCTGTTTGGGTATGATTTATCTGGCGATCCGCAAGGGGTTTGAACCGCTTCTGCTGATTCCAATCGGTTTTGGCGGGATCCTGGTGAACCTACCTGTAGCAGCGATGGGAGACCCGGGTGGTCTGTTGTACCTTATTTATCAGGTGGGTCTGCCGACCACAGTATTCCCGTTGTTGATCTTCATGGGCGTGGGTGCAATGACCGATTTCGGCCCCATGCTGGCGAATCCGCGTACCCTGTTGTTGGGAGCGGCTGCGCAGTTCGGGATTTTTGGTACGTTACTTGGGGCCTTGGCACTGACTGCCTGGGGCATCCCGGGGTTTGAGTTTTCGCTCAAGGAAGCCGCCTCGATTGCGATCATTGGGGGTGCAGATGGTCCGACCTCCATTTTCGTTACGTCCCAGCTCGCGCCTCAATTGCTTGGTCCGATTGCCGTCGCAGCTTATGCCTATATGGCTTTGGTGCCGATGATCCAGCCCCCCATCATGCGCGCGCTAACCAGCGAGAAAGAGCGGGCTATCGTGATGACGCAGCTGCGCGTTGTGAGCAAGGCTGAGAAGATCATCTTCCCGATTCTGCTGCTGCTGCTGGTTGCCTTACTGCTGCCTTCGGCAGCGCCGCTGGTGGGCATGTTGTGTTTCGGTAATCTGATGCGCGAGAGTGGTGTGGTTGAGCGCTTGGCCGATACCTCGCGCAACGCACTTATCAACATTGTTACTCTGGGTCTGGGCCTGGCGGTAGGCTCCAAACTGTCTTCGGAGTCATTCCTGCAGCTCACCACGCTGGGTATTCTAGTGCTGGGTATGGCGGCATTCTGTGTTGGTACGGCCTCAGGGGTATTGATGGCCAAGTTGATGAATGCGGTTAGCAAGCAGGCTATCAACCCGCTGATCGGTTCTGCTGGCGTCTCGGCGGTGCCTATGGCAGCCCGTGTGTCCAACAAGGTAGGCCTGGAGGCGAATCCGCAGAACTTCCTGCTGATGCATGCCATGGGGCCGAACGTGGCGGGTGTCATTGGTTCTGCTGTTGCGGCTGGTATCCTACTTACTTTTGTGGGTTGAGTCAGGGTTCTGGTATTGTTTCCGCCAATAAAAAAAACCGCTCATTTGAGCGGTTTTTTTTATGCCGGTTGAGCTGGTCCTGGATCAGGAGGCGGACTCTTCTCCGGGCAACAGGGCTAGTAAAGCGTTCTGTTGGCGCCGGCTCATTTCTCTGAAGCGAAGTAGCATATCCCGTTCCGGGTGACTTAGCGCGTCAAGCTGCTTGTCATTGAGCATTTGCCTGGAGGGCTGTTCAGGCAGGGTGGGCAGATCAAGCAGGCTGTGTTCGAGTCTGGCGATAATCTCCGAGTTCATGCTTCGATGATGTTGCCGGGCTACGTCTGCGATGTGTTCGCGCATGCCATCGGGAAGTCGAACAACAAACTTGTCGGCTGTTCGGCTGGTGAAATTTTGAGCTGCTGTTTTCATAGTGGGCAACATTGATCGTCTGGGAGAATGAACGCTACCGGCGTTTGCATACGCCAGATTGCCATTTACAAGTATAGCTTGAATGCACGGTATAGCAGATAGCTAACAAGCTCACTGCTAAACATTTTGATACTTTATACCCGTTTTAGTAAGTCCTTGTCATTATACGCCAAAAAAATGCCCTATTTTTGTGACGTATTTCCGACATTGAGCTACTTTCGGCTATACATAGATCGATCAGTGGTCATAAGGCTGGAGGGGGACTAAGCTGGCCAAGTCGCTGATTGATCGGGTAATATGCGCCGCTCAAGCTGCTTGTTCAAAAGCTTGGTCTCGCAGAAGTACTCCCTGTGCGCCTGTAGCTCAGCTGGATAGAGCGACCGCCTCCTAAGCGGTAGGTCCC
>TARA_R110001592_G_scaffold86024_3_pt1 | contig 38310 bp, 19 predicted proteins | sample TARA_R110001592 | Tara Oceans TARA_R110001592 (sample SAMEA4398387) | marine metagenome | biome: Polar Biome; feature: [SRF] surface water layer (ENVO:00010504); material: water (ENVO:00002006), including particulate matter (ENVO:01000060) such as... | depth 5 m | reverse complement strand
CCCCAAAGAGGAAGAGCCAACAATTCAGCTGTATTAATGAGACATAAGGTTACTAAAGAATTTTTTATGGATGTTTGGAAACGTGTTGAATTATCCGGAGCCGGTGAACCTGGAATATATCTTAATAACGATAAAGATTGGGGAACTAACCCATGTTGTGAGATAGCTTTAAGACCATACCAATTCTGTAATCTATGCGAAGTTAATGTTTCAGATATAGAGTCACAAGAAGACCTAAATGAAAGAGTTAAAGCAGCAGCGTTTATTGGAACACTACAAGCGGGGTATACAAAATTTCATTATTTAAGGGAAGTTTGGCAAGAAACAACTGAGAAGGAGGCCTTAATTGGTGTGTCTATGACTGGTATTGGTTCCGGTAAAGTCCTAAAGTATGATATGAAAAAATCAGCTTCACTAGTTAAGAGAGAGAATACTAGGGTAGCTAAACTAATAGGAATTAATCAAGCGGCAAGATGTACAACAGTAAAACCCGCAGGAACAACATCACTAACATTGGGTACAAGTTCTGGTATTCACGCTTGGCATAACGACCACTACATTAGAAGAATAAGGGTAGGAAAGAACGAATCTATTTATAGTTACTTATTAATAAACCACCCAGAGTTATTGGAGGACGATTATTTTAGACCAGCAGACACCGCTGTAATTAGTATACCACAAAAAGCACCAGAAGGTTCTATATTAAGAACAGAGTCACCATTCCAACTATTAGAAAGGATTAAGTTAGTTGCTAACGAATGGGTTAAGTCGGGACACAGAAGCGGCTCAAACGGACACAATGTATCAGCTACAGTATCATTAAGAGACCATGAATGGGATGCAGCAGGAGAATGGATGTGGGAAAACAGAAAGGCTTATAATGGTTTATCAGTACTACCATTCGATGGTGGTTCGTATATACAAGCTCCTTTTGAAGACTGTACAAAAGAAAAATATGACGAAATGATGATATCACTTACAGACGTTGACCTATCAAAAGTTATTGAAATAACAGACAATACGGACTTAAGTGGTGAACTAGCTTGTTCAGCTGGTAATTGTGATATTGACGTAGATTTAGAAACATTGAAAGTAAGTGAAGAATCATAAATTTAGTAAAGAGATTCTATACCACTTTAATTGTGGAGATTGTAATAAATGGTGGTCAATTGCTGACTACCATTTATTGTCTAATGATGTACCAAAAAATGATGAAATGGTACCAAATTTATTAACATGTCCTTATTGTGGACATAAAAAAGAAGTAAAAGAAGTTAAAAATGAGACGAAATGATGATTGGATTACAGAACTACATTATAAAGAGTTTATAAAGCCAAAACTACGACCTATAGATTTTTACTGGGACAATGGAAATATGGTTATGACTGAAGAATATCATAAAAGAAGGGGTAGTTGTTGTGGAAACAAGTGTAAACACTGTCCATATTTCCCAAAATATATTAAAATGAATAAACAACTAAAAGAATCCTAAACAAATACTCAAACCTATATTGGAAGTATTTATTATAAAAAAGAATGCCCAATCCAAAATACGGTATAACATTCCCATTTGGTGATAGTCAAGAAGGACTATTCTTAGGGATGAATGAATTAGCTGACGCTGAAGTTAGGTCTAATCTGGTACATTTAATATTAACTATTAAGGGTAGTAGATATTTTCTACCAGACTTCGGAACTAATTTAATGAGACTAATATTTGAACCATTAGATAGTGGAACTAAAACATCTATAGATATGGAGATTAGAGAAGCTGCGGGTGAATTTATACCAAAGTTAAGTATCGATAATGTTGAAGTTAAATCAGCTGAAGATTTAAGAGCTGAAGAAGGTGGTATGGAATTAGACCCAACAATGGACGATAACACATTTAGTTTTGCTGGGGACTCTGAAAGAGAATATACCGTTAGAATTCGTATAGACTATAGTATTGGGTCTGGTGTATTCGAAGCAAGAGATTTTGTAATAATTAATTTATAATATGGCTGAAAAAAAAATAGCGTACACGGAAAGAGACTTTCTAGGTATTAGAAACGAACTAGTTAGGTTAACAAACACTTATTACCCTGATTTAATTAAGAACGCTAACGACGCGTCAATATATTCCGTATTTTTGGATTTAAACGCTGCGGTAGCAGATAACCTGAATTTCCAGATTGATAGAACATTCCAAGAGACGGTTTTACAATATGCACAAGAAAGGAGTTCACTATACAACTTAGCTAGAACTTATGGTTTAAAAGTACCAGGAAATCGTCCATCGTTAACTATATGTGAAGTATCTATAGTTGTACCAGCACTTGGAGATAAGGAAGACTTTAAATACCTAGGATTCCTTAGGAGAGGCTCACAATTTAAGGGAGGTGGTAATATTTTTGAATTATCAGAAGACTGTGACTTCTCAACACAGTACGGTCCAGACGGTAGGGTTAACAGAACAAAAATACCAAACTATGACGCAAATGGTATTATTAGAAATTACACAATTACAAAAAAAGTACTAGCTATTAACGGTGTTACAAAGGTATTTAAAAAAGAAATAACAGATAACCTATCAAAACCTTTTTATAAAATGTTTTTACCAGATGAAAACGTTGTTGGTGTTACATCGGTTATACAGAAAGACGGTACAGGGTATCAAACACTACCAACTAGTTTGGAGTTTATGGATGTAACAGCTAACAGGTGGTATGAGGTTGATGCATTAGCACAGGAAGAAGTTTTTGTTATGGACCCATCATCACCAGTTGATGAAACAGGTATTAAGGTTGGAAAATATCTTAAGGCAGACCAAAGGTTTGTTTCAGAATATACACCAGAAGGATTTTTTCATTTAACATTTGGTGCTGGAAACCAAACACCACAAGACCTATTGGATTCATTTAGTAAAAATGGTATAACTTTAGACATGTCAAAGTTTATGAATAACACAGCTTTGGGTAATATGGTTAAAGGTAATACAACAATATTTGTTGAATATAGAGTCGGTGGTGGTAAATCATCAAACGTGGGAGCTGGAGCTATAAATGCTTTAGGAACAATTGATTTCGTTGTAGCTGGACCAAGTCCACAAGTAAATCAAAATGTCCAAGGTAGTTTATCAGTCACAAACACAACATCAGCAATTGGAGGAGCGGACCAAATGTCAATAGAGGAGATAAGAAATTACATATCATTTAATTTCGCAGCACAGAATAGAGCAGTAACAATTAATGACTACACATCAAAATTAAGGTTAATGCCTTCTACATTTGGAGCACCAGCTAAGGTAGGTGTAACAGAATTAGAGAATAAAGTCATGTTAAATATATTATCATACACACCAACAGGAAAACTAACATCAAAGGTACCACAAGCATTAAAGAAAAATGTGTCAGAATTTTTATCTAATCATAGAATGTTAAATGATTATATTAGTGTTGGTTCTGGTAAAGTTGTTGACCTGTGTTTTGAGGTAGACCTAGTATTAGAAAACTCATCAAACCAAGGACAGATAATAACTAACGTTATAACAAAAATGGGTGATTACTTTGGTGTAGATAGTATTGAAATGGGACAGGACCTACCAATGGGAGAATTAAGAGGGGTAATCATGAATCAACCAGGAATTATAAATATAGTTAATCTTAGGGTGTATAATAAGGTTGGTGGTGAATATTCACAATCACAATCATCACAACCTATATTGACAGTACCATCAGCTGGTCTTAGAGAATTGAATATGTTGGACGATACTATTTACGCACAACCAAACGAAATACTACACGTTAGGTTTCCGGAAAAAGATATCTCAGTAAGGGTACAAACACCCAATAAACCAAACCTATACTAATCTTTACTAAAAGGTGGTTAGAACTATTATTAGTTTTAGCGTAATAACTATTTATTTAGTAAAGATATATGTCAACTAAATCATTCAGAGTAAGAACTCAGGTAGGTCAAGAACAAAATTTAACATTTGAGTTAAAGCAAGATTTTGATTTATTAGAGATATTGAGTTTATCCTTAACACAAAAGGATATTTACACACGTATGTGTGCTGATTTTGGTGTGGTAGTAGGTAGAGTAATTATTAATAGTGGTTTTGGTGTACCTAACTGTAAGGTATCCATATTCGTACCAGTAGAAGATAGTGAAAATGATATAATTAAAGAATTATACCCGTTTAAACAACCATATGATAAAGGTAGTGATGGAACAAGGTATAATCTACTAAGTAGGGAATCTAACTTTGATTGTCATACCGCTGTAGGTAGTTTCCCAATGTTAGATGACGTACTAACAAATCAAGACGTTGAGTACGTTTACAAAAAATATTACAAATATACTGTAAAAACAAATGATTCTGGAGACTTTATGATATATGGAGTCCCAACAGGTGAACAAAAAATCATAATGGATGTTGATATGAGTGATATTGGGTGTTTCTCGATGTTACCAGAAGACTTTAAACTTAAGGGTTTTCCAGAATCAGACTTTGATGGACCACATTTCAAAACAGATAGGGAAATTGATAGTCTACCACAAATTGTAAATCAACAAAAGATATTAAACATTAATCCATTTTGGGGTGATAAGGATGATTGTAATGCTAGTATAACAAGGGTTGATTTTGACCTGGGTGACTCTGGTATGAAATTAGAACCAAAAGCTGTATTTATGGGTTCCACAGCTACCGATGACGGTAAGAACTATGTCAATAAAAACTGTAGACCAAAGAGACATACTGGTGAACTTTGTAAGATAACAACAAAACCGGGAATAATAGACTGTATACGGTACACACCATTTAGTAAACAAGACCCATTAGCTTATCCGGTACATACAGGTGGTGTTTCATACGGTACACCAGAAGGAGGCGAAGTACCAATACTAGAAAGGTTTTACCTTAAAGATGGTGGTAGGGTAATTGATGATTCAGGAGCTTTCCTAGAACACATACCAATGAATCTTGACCACCTAACAACTAATGAGTTTGGTGACTTGGTTAAATCTTACGACCCGGAGGTTGGTGTAGCGACAAGAGCTAGATGTAGGTTTAGAGTTAGACCAGAACAAGGCAGTGGTGGTGCTAGACAGTCAAGAATTGGTTCATTTTTAGTTCCAAATCTTAGGGAGTTTAACTATGACAATAATGTTGATGGTGATTGGCCTGGTATTGATTATAGGTCGTACGCTTTTTCTATAGAATATAGGGACTATCACCCTTACGCACAAAGATATTTAATACCATCAGGAGACGATTACTTCTATGACATGAAGTTCAACATGGTATACACACCAAGTCAATTTCATGACCACGTAAAACATAATCATAGAAGAGGGTTTGTTGGGATTAAAGAAATTATGCCTGAGGCTATAGAACAATGTCCAGACACCTCTATGCCTTTTCCAGTTAACACAGCTTTTAGACATTGGAAACTTAAAATTTTATTAAATTTATTTATCATAGATATTTTATTTGTACTATACGCTTTTTTAACATTAGTTGTTTCAGTAATTGGACTTGTTATAGGATTGATATTTCCAATAGTGATGTTAATTGTTTATATATTATGTTGGATAGTATGTATATTGTGGAGTTTCTTTAATTGGTTATGTAATCTATGTTTGTGGGGTTGGTGTCCGTTTAATTTTGCTTGTGCTACAGCAAACGCTTTAAATTCATTCGCGATAAAACTAGGATGTGCTAAAATAACTTGGGAAAAAAGATGTCAAGGAGATTGCAACTCTAGTGGTGAGTGTGGTTGTTTATATTTTGGGTTTAAATTAGGGGTAACACTATTCTCACTAAACCAAACAAAATTCCCAGAATGTCAGAAATGTGTATGTAGAGCTACTCCCGATACTAACGCGGATATGCAAGAATATAGAGACTCTACACTTTGTAGTACTGATGACGGTTTATCAGATTCATCAGGAGCTGGTTGTCCTGACTTCTACAATAGTGGTGGTTCAGCCGCAGCTACACAACAACCAGCAAGTGCATTCGATTTATTGTATTGGAATGAAGAGATGTGTTGTGAGGGTGATGATGACCAGATATGTTGTCCTAACGAATATGGGTGGGCTAGTGCAGGAGGCCCAAATTGGAGTGCTGGAGCGGGCTCTAGTAGCTCAGACCAAGTAGACCCAGCTGGTGCTGGTTGTTATGTTAAAACTATTTGTTTTAGAATTAAATGTTTCAAGCGAAACATTGACTTAACAACACTTAAGGAATGGAGACGTAGACAGAAAGTTGCTTCAGCGTTGTGTAACGGTGTTATGACGTATTTTTGGGAGAACGACTGGGTAAACGGGTTCCTATACCAACATCAATTCAAAGCTAAAACTAAATTTGATATTGCTGGGTATGACGACCCAACAGGTAAGTGGGAGTTGGTTAATGACACCCCGGTACTTAACCCAATGTTGAACCAAGATAGCTTTGAACCAAGTTCCAAGTTCTGTAGAAAGACCGTATATTTACACCCATACGATAACGTATTTTACTATAGGTCAACACCAACAAGACAGACTAACGCTCAAACAGCAGATTACATATATGATACGGATGGTGTTAGGGGTGAAAATTGGATTACATCATTATTCGGTGGAGGGGGTAATTCTAGTGATAATAAACACTCTGAGGGTGATATGGATAGACACATACTATTCCCAACTACTATGGTTGACATGGGTTCCAGAAATCAATGTATACAACAGATATGTTTAGACCCTAGATTTGGTGACGAATGCTCAATTACAGACCAAATAAGTAGTACTACATACCAAGGGATTGAAGATATGATTGGGGATATCTATAATCTTAAAATGGACATGGATGGTGCTGTATTAAGGTCTTTTTACAGTAGACCAGAAAAAGAGATTGGTGGTGATGTAGCTCAAATGTTACAACAAAATAGCATGTTGGGTATTGTGGGTTACGAACCAAACTACGGTGATTTAATATGTGCTTGTGACCAAGATTTAGCCAGTGCTCAAGCACCAACCGCAACTTCAGGTTCAGGTTTAGTATTACCATACCCACCAGTAACTTACACACATAACTCCTCTGGACTACCACATTCTATTAGTGCTCACGGTAATTTTTATAATATTGAATGGACACCAATAATAGGTGATGTTCAGGCACCGTTATTATTATCTGGACAAGATTTAATAGACTGTGCTACATTAGAATTATCATCAACAACACAAGACGTACCATTTTATAAATGGTCCATGACAAGTAGTGGTTTTGGTACACACCATAATGATTGGGAATACACAAAGGGTATGTACTCTGAAGCAACAGCAAACTGGTTAGGTTTTGACCCGATGGGGTTATTTGGACTTTGGCCTAGCGGTTTACATGAAAACGGTACAGTAACATCAGGATGGTATCAAGATGATATGTACCCAACATTAGATAGACCACCATTGGTTGGTAGTAGTGACCCTAAAATTAATTTTTCACAACCGTTATATTATTATTTCGGTGTTAGACCTGGTAAAACAGCGTATAATACATTTATCAGGAAGTATGTTGATGAAGCTTTAGCTGACACAGTTATATAATGAGCAACGAAAAAAATATAAGAATTGTAAAGGGTAACGAAAGGTTCCAGGGCTCACAAGATAAAGACGAGTCTATTCAGTTAGGGTTATTATCTGATAGAAGAAATTATCTTGAAGGTAACCGTAATCTAGCTCTTAACCTACAAGACCAATTTGATTTTGAACGTGGTTACTCTAATTTGTATAGATTGTATGGTAAGATTGACCTAATATATGATAATATTATTAGTGGTGAGTGCACCACATCTAACACATCTAACTGGATGGACAATATGTATTTTATACCTGAATATGCTGGATGTCCTAGTGGTACACCATGTGACGCATACCCACCTTCTATGTTATTTGAATTCATACCAGAAAAAAGATACGGACCTATTAGTACTACTTTTATGGATATAACGGCATATCAAGATAATTGGGTTACATATATTTCATATATAGATTCACACGACACACAACAAGATATGATATTGTACTATGATTACACAACAAACGAATATTTAAACTTTGACTCTGGTGACGGTATACCATTTATTGTAAGTGCAACAACTGTTAATGGTAATGATATACTACAATTTGTTTGTCCTGTGGACCATGGACTAACAACTAAGATGTATTTTGAGATACAAGATAATAATACAATTACAACAAGTGGTGGTGTTAGCCTATTGACCGATGTTTCAATAACAACGACCTATCAAAATCCCGGACCTATCATTAAGACCTCAAAAAAACAAATATTTAAGGTTGATTTCTTGGGTAATGGTAATGTTGGTATGAATAGTAAGGTTTTTAACGTTATACTGGATTTAGAAGATGGTAAAGCGTCCTTAGGTGGTAACACATATGGAATGGGAACATTTAAAAGAATTATAAACCCAGATAATATAGCTGAGACCAGGTCAGAGTATTACGTACACCAACATAAATTAATAACAAAGTCAAACGAATATGTTTTGGACAGAACTGGGTTTGAAAACGGAATATTCCCAAGAAAAGGAAGAGTTTATAAAGCTAAAAGAACACCACCAAACGCTGGTGAAAAAACCGTAATAAAAGAGGAATTTAAGTCCTATCTATGGAATTGTGATAAAGATATTGATAGAGATGAGTATTATGACAATAGGAATAGACCAATAACAGATTTATATCTAACCATATTCCAAACTAATAGAAATGGTGTTTGGGATAAAATTGGGAACAGATTATGTGGGTATGGTTGGGATTGGAACTTCACTAAGGTTGGTGTTGTGGACCCATACGTATCAAATACAAACCACCCAGCAAACATAGTCCAAACTAACATAAATGAGGGGATAGTATTCCCAACAGAAGGTGATGTATTTAGAGGGGCTTTTGTTGAATATAACCCATATGAGTTAGAAGAAAGAGTATTATCGGAAATTGGACACTCATTAGCTTTTAGACAAAGCAAGTTTAACACTGACGGGTCAATATATAAGTACCAACCACACCACAGAATACCTATAAGGAAATTATCTACAAGTATAACAAGAGAAGCTGAGTTTGAAATGACACCACAATACGCTAGGTATTTAATTTCAGAAGGTGTGCATAGGTGGAGAAATATTTTACCAATAGGTATTTACGAAGAAGGTGGTAATGGTGTGTCTTATCCATATCTTAATGATAGGCACTACCCATATCTTGGTATTGAGTTTCTAATTGAGCCTATACGAATTAACCATACTGGTGAAACAATAACAATGATACAACAATTTGGTGATGTCTGCGAATAGAATACAAATAAAAGCTAATGTTGGTGATAAGAATGTCATAATACCATTAGGCCAATCTTTTGATGAGCTTGGTAGAGAGGATTCAGTAAAAACTTGGGAAATAGTTGAACAACAAGACGCTATAAATATTATTCGTGATTATGAGACTACAAAGTATTTTTATTCTAATATTGGTACACCACCATATGAGTACAATGTGTTTTATGAGTTTAACTTCTTAACAGGAAATACATACACGCCAGACTTTAACCCACAAGGATTTAAGGATTTTGAGATTTATAGACTTAAAAAATCTTTTACTAAGAGTTTCTTTAAGTTTGATTTCTATGATTCACCACTACAAGAAGACCAAAAAATAATGTTCACCATGACCATGCCTTTAACAAATTGCAAGAAAGAAAAGGATGTTTTGGTTAAAAAACTTGAGGACGCATTGGAGTATTGGTCACAGAAATCACAAGGTATAAATTTCCCGGTTTATGATATATACTGGCCTAAAGTACAATTAGGTCCGTCTAAAGGAAATAATGAAGGATACTATATACAATGGTACAAAAATAAAGACCTTTATAGTGGTGATACATTCTATATGTCTTGTAAGTTTTATAACGCAAAAACAGGTAAAGTTGTTAGGATGTTAAATAAACCATCTTGGAATTTATCACCGGTTGTTGACAACCCAGAAGCTAGTGAATGGTACTACTACTGGGTTAAATTATCGGTTAATAATAATGGTACACCAAAATATGTGTACGCAGTTCACGAGTTCGACGGGTTAATAGGTGGTCAAAAGGGTATGGCCAACACACCACCATCTAACCAAATAAGATTTTACGAGTATAAAGCACCTTAGGCATGGAAACACAAAAATTTAGGATAAATAGAAATCTAACAGGAACTACCTGGACCATACCATGCACTGGAACAACCAATGTTTGGCCAATGAACACTAGTACTAATTGTAAAGATATACCAGTTAAGAATAGTACATGCAAAGATATACACAATTATATTAACGGAAATACAAACGATTTCCCAAATGACCTTAAAGAGTGTTCACCAACTACACCATGTATTATATTATGGGATTGTGTGTTGTCATCAACATATAACATACCATTACCAATAACTGTTAAATGTAGTAATCTTGAGGGATATAACTACGTTAAATTCAGTGGTCTTAGAGTTACGTACATGGGTATTCCCGTACAAGACAACTTCACTGAAGTTAAAAAGGTTATGTCTATAGCTAGAAATAACAACATCACACTAGTACCAACGGTAACCAAATTAGATTGTGATTGTGAAAACCCACTAAACGATATATCACATAAAGTACAAATTTATTTATCACAAGATTTTAATGATATAGGTCATTACGATTTATGGGATGGTAATATGAGTCAACGAGATTTATTTTCTAATTTTACAATTTCCGCTGATTCTAGTGGCTACAATGTAATATTAACGAATACGATGAATTATTCGTACTACGATGAGTTAGCACCATTCACATATACTATAGATTGGGGTGATACTTTATCTGATACACTTAATTCAAACACACCATCGATAACACATCCGTATATGGCTGTACCCTCACAGAGGACAATTAAATTAGTACAGGACAGTCCTTGGGGGCCAATGACAAGTTCTAAGTTAATAACATTACCACTTAATAGTTACGCTGGAATGGTTGGACAAGCATATGTTCAGGGAAATGCTAGTAACCCAGGAACAGGTATAGACCCAGGTGGGATTAACATAAGTGGTATGGCTGGTAATACACCTGCTGGGTCATCAGCTTATCACGGTAGATACCCGGATTTCCCGCTAGACTCAGCTACAGACATAGACCAATTCAGTGGTATGTCATATACCGGATTAGATTGTTATATTGTTACGGGAGTTACTGAAAGTGTGTTAGGAAATTTCCAATCATACACAAATAATTCCGACACAAATTTACCAGCTGGGTACTTAGAAGGTGTTTGGGTACCTATAGGTGGAGATGTGGTAAACCCACTAAACAACACATTTCAAACAGGTATGTATGGGGTTATAACAACAGCCACCACAACATATACAGCTTATACTGTATCATCATCATTTGGTGCAACAACTAATAATGCTGACGGAGACACACCAATTACGTTTTATGATATGTCTAATGGTATAACAATATTCGAAGCTGATAGTTGTGGTTTAGATAAAAGAGCTTTTGGAGCTCTAGCATGTATTGAATGCCCAGAGGATGATTGTCATTGGTGTATGTTGAAAGATGAATATTACGATAGGGTTGACCAGATTAACATACAAATACCAACAATAATTAATAGAAATACTTGGATACCCCACCCAGTTAACGATTATTTATTTGGTGATATGGTTTATGATGAAACGTGGAACTCTTGTTGTTGTTTTATAGCTGTTAAAGACATAACAGCGTCAGACCCATGGTACGGAAAATCACCATCTATAAGTAACGAAGGTAAATTTCTTGATGATAACGGTAATGAAGTTCATGTTTGGGAAGCTTGTTCTTATGACTGTGTAAGTTGTGGTCTAGGAACTCAAACACCTTGTAACGATAATACAAACCCTAATTACACAGGTGAGGTTTATGGTGTTAATACCATAACATTTACTTCCGGACAGTACGCTGAAGACGAACACGGTAACTGTTACGAAGCACAAAATAGTGGGGCATTAGCACACCCAACAGGAAGTACTTATGATTGGGATTATGTGGGTTGTGTTAGTTGGATTTGTCCAACAGACCCAGCAGGTACAGAGTGTGAAATGATTAGTGGTCCACAACAAGGTGGTGTTTATGGTGAGATGACGTGGCAAGGTTGTGAAGATAATTTAAATTCAGCTAACGGGTGTTTCCCACCACAATACGCTTGTCCAAATTTATATGACTGTGTTGGTTGTGTACAAATTAACGCTGTTGGACCAAACTCTAACCTTTATGGTGGACCATCAGCATTTAATTCAATGTCACAATGTGTAGAGTACTGTAATCCATTAGCTTGGTCATGTGCTACACCAACAGGTAGTAATTGTTGTTTTGAATTGAGTTGTGATAACACACAACCATTATATTTGGCTACTGTAGGAACTAACCTAGTTCCAACCTACCCAACCTCAACACCCGCGACAAACGGTGAATTAATTAGTTTTAAGAACACATATGAAATATATGTAGGTCCGTTATATGATGTTGGTGACTGCCAAGAAGATTGTTGTGTTAACACATCATGGTCATGGTCTTGTGGTGAAGAAGCTTGTACCCTAATAGGGGGACCACCAAACGGAATTAACGCTTTTGCTACTTCAGGAGATTGTGAAACATATACACTAACACTATCACAATATAGTGGTCAAAACGCTACTAACTTGGAAGATATTATTTGTGGTTGGACATGTCTGACACAAGATATAGATTGTGTTTACCTACCATGTGAACCATGTTATTGGGATGGTTGTGGATGGACAACTGAAGAAGGTTGTAACACTTATTGTGGAGCTAACACTACCTGTGGTTGTTGGAGATGTTATTGTGACCAAGGATACAGTGTTGATGGTGGTAATTGTACATATTATAATCCATGTGTCGCTCCACCTGGAGAAACTTGGGTTAGTTATGTAGCAGGTTACCCAGGAACACCAGGACCAAACCCAGCTTACAACACATATATTAATGAGTCATTATGTTTGGAAAGTTGTGAATGTGACGTTGGTTGGGATTGTTTTTTAAATTCTACAGGAGGAACCATTGGACATTGTATGAATCCAGGTAGTGTGGCAGTTATGGACGGATTAGGTTACTCATTTTCAGATGGTACACTTGGGTTTACTGGATATACAACGTTTGAGGAATGTTGTGACAATACCGGGTGTTGTTTCGGGGATTGTATAGAAACAGAAACCGACGGTATCACACCATACACACTAGACGCTGATGAACAAATATATTATAATACACTAGGGGGTATATTGGGTACTAACACACCACTTAGTCCTTATGGGCCAACCACAACATTTCCATGTGTTTGGTCCCCATATGAATTTCCATTTCCAAACGCCCCACAACCAGCAATACCACCAGGGCCATGTAATGACCCATCCGCACCAGGGTATGTTTACATATCATATATTCCTTGGTGTAATATCGATGATTGTGTTCAATATAATCTAGTTAATGACATCTATGGTAATCAGGTTTGTATGGAACCACCAGGTGAGTGTGATTGTGCTTGTGGATACCACCCAGATTTTATAGAGTCTACCGGTGGTTGGAACGGTTCCAATTTATTTGGTTACGATTTAGGTTACGCGGTTAGTTGGGCAGACGCTGATACTCAGGAATGTTGTTTTATATGTACTTGTCCCTCTACAGGAACTGACTGGACAGTAATGGCCAACGTTACTATGGCAATAGGAAACCAATCTATGCAGGATTGTAATTTACACGAACCAGATTTAGACCCATCTATACAAGGTTTAGGTAATGTTGTAAATTGTTGGGAAAGTTGTAACAAACAACCACAATCTCCACCAGACCCATCAAACCCTACTAATTGTGACGCTTGTGGTAGTGTTGTAGCTTATTATGAATGCACACCAGGGGGATGTGTAACATCATCATGTAACAACCCTTCTGACCCATTATGTTACACAACATCTAATTGTGATGGTATGTGTGACACTTCATGTTTTTGTAATGGATTTAATAACACTAATTGTGTTGATACTTGTATTATGGCTGAGACAGTAAATTTAAATCCATTTTTATTTAATTTTTTAAATACTTGTGGACCATTTGTTTACAACCCCCAAACATTAACTGATTGTAATGCTGACTTACTAAGTGGTGCTCTTGATTGTTGTGGAGATACTGAACAGTGGTATTGTGACGGAGGAGAAAACTGTTCAGCACTAAACCTACTACAAGTAAGTGCAAATATACCAAATGGTCTTGGTTGTGTTAGAGTATATCCTAGTGACCCACAATGGGAAACGACATTAAATTATAATTTCTTGACTCAAGTAGAGTGCCAAGAAGAGTGTAGGTGGGAATGTGACCCTAGTGGTAACCAAACTTGTACTTTTATTGGTTACGCACCTTTAATTGGTTCATACCCATCAGCTTTTAGTTGTTACCTAGCCACAACAGATTGTGATTGTTCAAACGCATCAACAGAATGGTGGTGTTATGATGACCAGGACCCATTTTCAACAAACGGTGGGTGTATAACTAATATAGGTGGACTAACATCAACACAACAACAAGGTTTATACGGACAGGGTCAAGTTACATATATAAGTAACCCTAGTGCAGCTTTCACATCATTAGCTTCCTGTGAAGACAAATGTAGATTTTGTTGTGATGAGTCAGGTACAAACGGTGGTTATTGTGAGCATCTTTGGGGTGGTATAGGTTGTTGTTTAAGTTGTAGTGATTATCCATCAGAATTGGATTGTTCATTAAATCAAACAACATACCCGTGTGTTATAGGTGTTGGTAGTGATTGGTTCTGTGATTTAACACTAGGATGTACACAATTCCCAAGTAGTATAGCTCCAGGTAGTGGACCATCAGGTACTGGTGACGGTTGGCCATTATTAACTAACTGCCAACTGAATTGTGCCTTTGATTGTGGTGAGGACTGTGAATGTGAGGTAACACTAACCCCGAATTATGGAGGTGGTAACCCCCTAAATGGTATTGGAGCCCCATGGCCACAAATTACAGGTTGTATTGTTGCCACAGCTAATGGTGACAAATGTTGTGATTGTGTTAATTGTGCAGATAATAGTGTTTTATATATAACATCATGGGACCCACCAACTAGTTCGTGGATTCAAACCCCATATACCGCACAAAATTTAATAAACCCACCATTACAATGGGACGCAGTAAACCCAAACATAAATCCATATACTGGTGTACAATACACAATACCAGACCACGGGGTTGTTGTTATGTTCGATGGGTGTTGTTATATATTCCTTGACGCACATAGTTCATACGCACAATTCGCTGTTACCCCAGCACAAAATTACAATAACTATATAAATAACTTGGCGTCATCAAACCCAGCTGATTGGCCTGTTTTAGGTACTTCAGGTAACAACTGTTTATGGTGGCCATGTGACCCAGACTGTGTAACATTATCAGGTAATCCAGCTACAACAGAATGGTATTGTGACGCTAATATAACCACAGACACATCAAATTGTGTTGAAAACGGTTCTTGGGGTGCAGTTAGTTCAGTGTATTTGGATAATGTGTATGGTGTTAGTAAGGTATCACATAATAATGGTGGTGTTGCGTTTTCATCATATTTAGATTGTAGTAACTACTGTAGATTTTGTTGTGTTGAAACTATAGGACCAACTACGTGTCAACAATGTTGTGCTACTAAAAGTATTGGAGGATTTTATATAGATACAACTTGGCCTTGTAAATGTAAACCAGGTGACACACCAGTACCAATGGCAAGTTGTAAGGGCCTACCAGGCCCTGGTAATGGACACAGTGCTTTATTAGCCGGACCTATTAGTGACAAATACATTAAACAAACTTCCGACAGTTATCTGAAGGCATACGATGGTGAAACAGGGAACAACACTATTCTAGATGATATAACAACAAGACTTAACAATGCTATAGATGTAGGTGATAAAGATACAATTAAACTATTAGAACAGGAACTAGCAACACTTCAAATCTATGACCCAACAAACCCAACAAATCCAGGACCTACAGGACCAACCAACCCTTGTGGACCTCCACCACCACAAAAATGTCTAACAGGTGAGTACTGGAGTTATGTTACTTGTAGGTGTGAGAAATACAGTAGTAATAGTACATGGGACTGTGAATTATGTTGGGGTGATGTATCAGCATTATCAACAATGTATAGTTGTAATACGTTAACAGCACCATGTGGTGTTGACCCATGTTCGATTTGTACGGTAAACAACATGTACTACACTACTGACGACCACATGGGATTCTATAATCCTACTAATGTTCAAGGCTGGGGTGGTTTACTGGGAAACCCTTCATATAATGGTATTTGGTCTCAAGGAATGACGACCACAGCTTATAGTCACCTATATGTAACAGACCCGATAGATGGATGTTGTTACTACCAAGGTAACGACTGGGTTGTAGGTGGAGGACCACCAACAGGACCATGGCTTTACGAACCAAGTGTATGTTACGCAAATCACATACTAGGACTACTTTGTGACGGTTCATCAAATTATATGGGTAACGCAATAGGTTTGGTCCAAGAGATATTCCCACTTTGGTGGCCTTGTGACACTGATTGCCCAGCCACTAAACCATGTGACTTTTGTGATTACAACACACCTTTATGGGATGTGTCAATACAATATAATGCTGGTGATAAGGTGTTGTGGCCTTGCGTTAATCCTGGAGGAAGTGTTGGACCTGTTATGGCTAACCCACTTGGGCTTGGTACAGGCCAATTATATTGTTGTTGGGAAGCTTGTAATAGTTTAAATTGTCAATCACCACCTACCATGGGACAAGAGCCAGGGGTAGGAAGTTGTGAATATTGGGAATTACTATGTGGTTGTGACGATAGATGTGATGGTAGTTGTGACCCAGTAGTACCAGCATCATCATGGCAATGCCCAGGTGGTGGTAACGGGTGTTATTATTTACCAGGAACCGCTGGTTATTCTACTGAAGCTGCTTGTTTGTTGGACTGCAATCAATTTTTATGTAGTTCAGATTCATATTTTAACGGAGTATCTAAATGTAATAGTGCTATCGGGAGCACTGTTGTAGCTTATGTTGACGGCCAAGGAAATACAAAACCTGTTAACGACCCAAAATCATTTATAAACGCTTTTATTACAGGATGGGGTAATGGGGTTGGTCAAATTATTTTTGAAGACACAACAACTCTAACCGCTGCATATAATTTTAATCCATTTAATTACACGTATATTAATACAGAACCACCAGCTTATCCAGGACAATGGCAGGGATGTCCACATACACTAACTCATTCCACATATAACTGGTCAGGACACAGAAGTACAGTTGATTTTGGTCCAGCTATTTTTGGTTGGGGTGGTGGTAATTGGGGTAATATTATTGGAGCAACAAGCTGGAATATGATAATTAGTAATTTGGCTAGTCTATATAATATAGATATTGGTGGGTGTTATGCTACAGCAGATGATTTCGCGTGTGCTCAAAATATAGTGTTAGACCCATCACACCCAGACAATAATTCAGGTGTAGCATTCACTATGATGGAACCAGGTCGTAGAAGTTGTCATTGTAGTCACTCATCACTAGACTGCCAATGTTTATTAATACCAGGTACAGGTGCCACAGGTACTTACGCAGCAAATAACTACACGGGCTGTTTAGATAATTGTTGCCAAGGATTATGTGCAGATTGTGTAGCTAACCTATCCAATAACAATTATATATTACCAAACACCACACTAACCCATCTTGGACTACAAGCTTTTAATAATGGTAGTATGGGTGGAGTTACATTCGGGTATAGTATAACTGAGTGTGTAACAGACCCAATCACCGACTGTTGTTTGTGTTGTGTAAGTAATGGAACATCAATTACAACCCCACACACCATAAATGGTATACAAGCAGCTTGTCATCTAGAACTAGACGCTCCAAATGTGGTAGCCAATTCGATTACTTTATATGATGGTAGTAGTGTAGGTACAGGAATGTGGGTACATTGTGGTGTAGCTGAGAATAATTCACCTTTTGGAGCAGGTAGTCAAGCCTGCCCAACAGGACCGGCATAGATTTTATTAATATTGTCGATTAAATAAATAAACCCAATGATATTTATAATAAAAGCTCATGGGATATAATAAAGTAGAAGTAACAGGATGTATACCACCATTAACAAAACAGGAGGTGTTAATGAATGTTGCTGAAAGACCAGAAACAAGGTCAAATATTTTTATTGAAAGGGGTAAAATAACTGTTATGGAACGACCACAAAGGTTGGGACAATGTCCTAATATGGGTGAGTTAATGGGACATGGACATGGATATTATAAAGTGATTAAACAACCATAATATATGGCATTAGGAGCATACGGAATTAAGAGACCAGCGGACACACTTCCAGATGATATGGAGGTTATTGTACATTACGCCCCAAGTAGAGACGTTTCAACAACAACTAATCTATTTACAATGGCGGCTAATACCGTATTATCACCACACTACCACAACGGTAGTACAGGAGGCAATAGTGGTGTTGAAATATTAGGAGGTTTGTACGACTTACAACTACCATCTACAGTTTTTGCTCAAAAAGGAATATATACTGTATATGTTAGACCAGCAGAAATTAGGTGTAAAATTACTGATTGTGGTATACTATCATCACTACCAAACGTAAAAGGGTTGGTCATAGATATTAATAATGTACCAGCACAATTTAGAAGTAGGTTCCAACCACACAACCTAGTAGGTTATAGAATTGAATACTTACAACTTAATGGTGAAAAGGTTCACAACTTTTATAGATTGGTAACTTCTAACTTTTTCTGTCAACCAGTAACAGCTAACCTAACAAGCCCAAATCAAGTATCACCAAGATACACATACACAAATAGCCAAACCGAATTAATATTCTGTACACTAACACCAACAAGTGCACCGTCTAATAACCCCAACGCTATACCGTTTATTGGGCAACCGGGACAAAACATCATAATTACAAATACATTCTTCAACCCAATAGTCTTAGATATTGAAATGGTTGACCATGACTTTGAAACGTTAGCTATAGCTCTTTATGGAAACCAATCTAAATCTATTGATGATGGTATATACACACTATATGATTTTGCTGATAATATATATAAACAATATGATTTATATGAAGTTAGAGACCAATATAATGACCAGCTATATGAGGTTAGAGCTAATAGGGGTAACAATATAGACTTCAGTAAGACATTTATTAATGTAACAGTTTAACGGATATGGCTAGTACTAACTATAGATATCCACCAGCACCACCAAACGGAGCAGGTACCTTCAGTGACAACCTTGTTGGTAATCAGTGGGTTAACGGCTCATCCCAAATGTCGAACGGAAACTTCAGTTCCACAAATTCAAGTAAGTCACAATCAGTTTCTTTTACTTTAGGTGGGTTTTCAGAACCCGTAACACTAGACTCAATGGATATTGAGAGTTTAGATATGGCTAAAGTACAATCAAGTAACAATCTAGAAGTTTTTATTAATTATGATAGTAGTGACTTATCTAATATGGTGTTATATGGTTCACTAAAAAAGAGACTTAGTGTGGCCACAGAGAATGTTATTAATAATTTTCCAGCAGCTTTATATGTTGATGGAGTTAACGCTAATAATGTTAGTGGCAATACAACCGCTTATAACATATCCTACGACATATCAACAAAAAGAACAACACTTAAGGTTCCAGTTAACAACTTATCTAACCCATTTAGTATAGAGTTTACAACAAACGGTGAATTAGTTGTTGACGGTATATCACCAGAACAAGTTATTAATAATATGAGTATGTTCGGAAATCAAGCAAATACATCTGTTATGATTGCCGAAGGTAAAATACCAAAATTAAGAAATTTAACCAAAGAATATGAAAAATACGTCCTCACATTCGAAAATACAATCACGACGACTGAGTATAAGGTTGTTAATTTTACACCAGAGAATATATCAACTGATTTCATTGAGTTTATTGTCGAAGGAAAACCATTCGGAACGTCCACAGTAACAACAACACAATTTTACATAAAACCAAGTTCTATTGAAAGCGAGACTCAATTAAGGGCATTAAATGGTGTTGAATCATTCTTAATGACAAGGGATGTGTCACCTATATATACAGCTAAATTTAAATTGGTTAAAGAGACAGATAGTGGTAAAAAATATTATCATCATAAAAGTTTAACATGGCCTATGGTTGACGAAGTTAATCTAGACATTATTGGTACACTATACACAAAATATATCACTGAACTATCAAACATAGGGGACGAGTTAGATGGTATTAAAACAAATCTAGTGTCAAGATTTTTGACAGCACCAACACTTAAAGAGTTTGACACATCAGACCAAAAAGTTGAGAAGACGTTACAGATATACGGAAGAAGTTTTGATGACATAAAAACATTTGTTGACGGTATAGCTTATATGACAAACGTAACATATGACGGAAAAAAGAATATACCAAACGAACTAACAAAGAATTTTGCAAGAACACTAGGGTGGTCAACACCATCAACACTAAATAAAACTACATTCCTAGATGGTGTTTTGGGTGTTACAACACCACAATATTCAGGTTCATCAGTTGGTATGACACCAGCTGAACTAGACGTTGAATTATATAGAAGAATATTAATGAATACAGGGCACCTATTCAAATCAAAAGGTACAAGAAAAGCTATAGAGTTTTTATTAACCTTATTAGGTGCTCCAGAAGCACTTATTGAATTTAACGAATATGTTGTTTTAGCCGATAAGAAAATAGACCTAATACCAAAAGCTAAATTTGTTTGGGATGTAGACCCAGTACTAGGTACACAACCAAATTCACACTACGAGTTCTCAACATCAAACTTTATGGATAGGTGGGTTGAGATATCAGGAGGTACGTATAACACAAAATCTTTTGAACTAAGTTTACCACTAACAATAGCAACAGGGGTAAATCAATTCTATTACGAAACAGGAACAACATACCACAATTTTTCTTTAGGTGACTACCCTATAGACGAATCTGGGTACCCAAAAAGACCTATAATGACCGACACATACTTCTTCCAAAGAGGAGCTGGTTGGTTTGAAAGAACTGAAGAACATAAATCTGAATTAATAACAGATTTTGATAACTCTGTCTTAAGTGGGTGTTCACCACACGTAGTAAATAGGTTTAGAGAATTTACATGGGGTGGTTTTTGGACCATGGGACAGTACTCAAACATAGCCGAATCACCATATTTGGATAGGTTTAGAAGATTCCCACACATGTCAATAGGTTACGGACTTACCAGAATTATAGACGATAAGAAATCTTGGGTTAGAGTTGACGACGAAAGAATGTCGGTAGATTCGTTTGATAGAGGAGAACGAGCACCATATAATTATTCTAATGGAAAGTTTAGTAACACTGGAAACAATACTTTCTATATGGCTACAGATAACGCTAGTTGTGACGAACTTTTAAGTATGGCTAAGAGTCTTGAAAATATTTTATTAAATACTGACCAAGCTAGTATTAATACAAGACGTGTTTTCAAAAGTAGATTAGACTATATAAATGAGTTAATGAAACATAGATGTTTTGATAGTGATACTATTAGGGAATTTGAGTTTAAAAGTAGAAACTCTAACTATCATGTTGATGACGAAAGATTAGTACTTAATGTTAAGAATGTAGATTTATCACTTAATATTGGACAGGCTTTAGTATATGACGTTTGGAAACAATCTAAAGATAGTAATTGTTTTTTCAGTGGTGGTACATCACCTTCACCATACTCTAATGAGTACGGTAAGTGGGACGCCACAAACCCAAAAATTAACGCTAAAAAACTTCATTTTAAGGAGTTTAATAAGAATTTTTGGAGATACTTTATAGATGTTAAAACAAGGATGACAATTAACGACGGTAAAACAGGTGGTTACCCAGCATTACAACAAATATACCTAGACTACTTAAAAAAAGATTGTGGTGAAAATAATAAATATACTTATGACAAAATGGCCAAATATGTTAAATCATTGGGTGATTATTGGATTCGTATTATTGAGCAAATGGTACCAGCAACAACACTATGGACTGGTGGTGTTAAAATTGAGAACTCAGCTTTTCATAGAGATAAATTTGTATATAGATGTTTTGATATTGAAGGTGAATCACTAAGTTCAGTACAATCTGGAACTTTAACCGTTTTAACCACACCATATAATGGTTTTCCAGCTTCACAAATGGGCACAGGACCAAACACTATGGTTGCACCACCAGTAGTTACTGTAGGTTCAACTATGGGACAAAATATAATCAATGGAGACACAACAAACCAAACATCAACATACGCCAACTCATACAACATTAACAACCCAACAGACACTAGTGGTAATATACTAACATACGGTCAAACAACAGCATTAGCAGGACAATTCCAAACAAACGGAACAACGTATAATTCCACAACACTATTCACAAATCGTGGTGCAACAGATAACTTATTATATGTGTTTGGGTTAAATGAGGGTGGGGATAATAACTGGGTTATAGATTACGACTTATAACTGAAATAAAATAAACTATGTCATACCATAATTCATCAAGTTCATCCAGTTCATCTAGTTCATCTAGGTCTTCTAGCTCATCTAGCCCTTCTAGTTCTCCTAGACCTTCTTATGGTACGCAACCAATGTATACAACCCCACAAATAAAATCGGCTCCTGCTGGATATCACTATATGCCAGATGGTACTCTTATGTCTGACGCACAACACGCAAAACTATATGGTGCATCAAACACCAACCACAGGGCAATGAAGGGTAAAATATATAGTAGTAAAGTTGATTTAAAGGGGCTAAGTGATAAATTAACTTTCATATTTTATATTACTAGAAATGTTAAGGGATTGGAACCACTAAACAAGAAATTGTGGTGTGAATTAACTTATGATACAATAGGGCCTGTAGATATGGTTGTTACTGGTATTGGTGTTAAAAAGAGAATGTTTATTAAGTTTAGTAAAGATTATATTACAACTAGGTTGCACAATAAAATAGCATCGTTAAGTAAAAGTGATATAACACTAGAGGTATTTAAAAATGATATGGGTGTGTTCGGATTTAATTCTGTTAAAGGTAACAGATTCGGAGCACTACTATCACACAATAAATACTTTAACCCAAAAGACAATGATGGAGCTATAAAAAAGTTCCCAAAAATAAAATCCGGAAAGGTTCACGCGTTACAAATGATTCTTAACTCAGTAAATATTAATAATTTGTTGCTAGACGCATCATTTGATATGGATATAGTGAGTGAATATGGTGGACAATTTAGTACAACAATAGGGTTTAGAGATGGTGTAGATATGACCACAAGAAATGATGGTGGTATAGAAAGAGTATCTAAACCAAAACACATAATTGTTAAGGGTGGTGATATAAAACTACAAACCGTTAACTTAAATTTGGGTTCTGAACACATAAGCGATGGTTTCGTTAGATACGACTATAAAAAACAATTAACAAGACAAAAAATAAATCCTGACACATTAGAATTAATTAAAAGTGATGTATTTGTTATTGAAAATGGTAGTAATACAAACCTAGATTTATCAGATTTTAATTTAGGCTCTAATACAGATATTGAAATACCATACAATATTAGTAGGGATGTTAGTGAAGACACAATTCAAGAATCCGATAAGGTCTTTAAGAACGGTAAGAATATACGACCTATAGATTGGGTTAATGAGGTTAGGGATAATGAAGTCTTTTCATCTACTAACAAATGTCTTTCATTGAAATTTTCCACAAAGGCTCAACTAAGAGCTTTTTCCGAAAACCTAAAATCACAACAAATAGGTAATATAGAAAAATACCCAGTTAGACAAACTAATGGTAGGTTAAAAGATGTTAAAAGGGTTTACAGTAGAGTGTCACAGTGGGTAGAAAGGTCAACACTAAATCAATTTAACGATGTTAGGTTCACGTATGATGTAGATGGACAAATAGAAAAAATATTAATATGTCCAAGAAAGAGGTCAAATATTGGTATTGAAAGAGCCGGTAGACAAAATAAATTGTTTGCTAGTGGTGGTGAATTTCTATTAAACGGTGTCGATTACGTAGGAGACTACCATATAGCAGAAGGAAGCATACCAACAACCGGAAAGAATCCGGAACATACAAACAAACAGGAACTAGAACCATTATTCGACAGAACACCAATCGGTGACCACAGTAATACAGATTTTTGTTTTACTACATATGGTTGTAACACCTCTGGATATAGTGGGTTTACAAGTGGGGATACAATAGTTTACGACTTAAATATTTCAGCCTCAACATACAGTAATAGTGTAATAGTACCAACATCAACAATATACGGTGAATATAAATTACCAATGATTGGTGACGTTACAAAAAAATATAGACCATACGCTTTTTCACAAGTATACGGTAATAATTTAATTTTTGGTGATACAGCTCAAGATTATATGACCTATAGTGCTAAAACTAGTGGTGTTTATAGGTTTACATATAATTCATATGTAAATGTTAATTATACAGACACAAAATGGTGTGAATATATTGAAAACACATACCCCACAGATTTTGTTGGTGTGTATCCTGAGAATAACTATGAAATGAAAAGGTTGGTGAATACATCTATACTAAACGCTGGTGTAGGAGAAACACAGGTTGCTGTAGCTGATACAAATTACGTATACCACCCAGGTGACCTAAGTAAGACAGGTAACGGTATTAAGAAATTTTTACTATCCGTATCTTTAATTAAGTATAGTAGTGGGTCAACAGAAGGTACAACACTAAAGGAATATAAAATTTTACGTAATGAAACCGACGGCGTGGCAAATAGTTATTTAACCACTACGGTAACAGATATAGATAAGACATCAAGTGGGTTTGGTAGTTGTATAACTTCAGCTACATCAGCAACAACAATATTTGAACTTAATGACGATATTAGTTTGGATACTGGTTATATTAACTTGGCCACTGGTGATAGTGTTAAATTGGTTTGTGAGACAGATTGGGAGACAACATCTAAAGTAACAAGTGGTGTTACTAGTATAAACGTTAAGTTAGGTACTAAATATGATATTACTGGTAAAGCTATTGAGATACCCTGGTATAGAGCTATAAAAGCTTCATCACAAATTATAAATAAAGAATTATTTTTTGAACAAACAAAAGAATCTAAATCTTTTGATATGGTTGCTGGTGGTAATATTAGTAAAGTTACAATGCCAGGAAAACTATATATTGTTGATGATGGTAGTGAGGTTATTAATATACCAGAAGTAACCAAAGAAACGTTTAACAAACTTAATTTTATTGACAGTAAAGGTTTAGACGATAGGTTAACATGGGACACTTATAGTAATGTTCCGGTTAATAGATGGCAAAGATTACTAGAGAATAATAATATTAAGGATTATACTATACCTGGAGATAAAATGTGTGAATTCGGTGAAAAAGGAATATTCACATTTAAAATACCAAAGTACAATATAGAATATCAAGCGACATGTGATTATACATTCCCACAAACAATACATTCTTATGTTGTAGTTAATGATTTTAAAAATGTTTATGGTAAAGATTTTAGACACTATATTGTTATAACACCAGATATTAATCTGGAAAGACCATGTACGTCAAATAAACCTATAACATCATACGATATAATTAATAAATCAACACCTGACAAATGGAAGGTGGTTAATGTTAATAAAAAGATAACCATAAACGGTGTTGAAATAACGGTAATAAATCAATTAAACGCAAACAAAGATGACATGAATCAAAGTAGTACCAAAAGTGATAAAGTCATTATTGGTGACAAAACAGATAAGGTTTGTAGATACTATTGTAAGTGTCCTGAGGGAGCTAGAAGTTCAAAAACAAACGAGATAACCCCAGTTGACCCTATTTTTAATACAACAAGTGTTATGAGTGATTATAAACCTACTAATTGTGAAGATTGTGGTAAGACAGCTATGGACTATTGTAATTCTATTGGTGGTTGTAAACCAGTTGTTACTAATGGGTGTGATAAGGTTGTTGAATCTTGGACTCAGGATGATAAGGGAAGACCAAAAAATAATAGGTATAGTTGTTCAAGGACTAAAGGTTGTCATAGTGATTTATTGGGTATATTTGATTCGTTAGTGTCATGTAATAAAAATTGTAATAGAAACTCAGATGACGGAACACACAGTATGTTCGGATGCTCCAAAGGTAAGTGCAAACCTATGAAATATGGTAAGTGGGAAACAATAAATGACTGCATTAAATTTGATAATACTTGTGGTGATAAAAACGCCAACACCAACATCGCTGGGTCAGAAGACACCACAAAATTATATAGTTGTTCCGAAGGACTTTGTTTTGAAGACCATAATGGTATTTATACATCGTTAGAAGATTGTGTTAATAAATGTAAGACAGAATACGTAGAGTACCAACCACCCGAAATAACAGTTATTGAACAAGCAATTGTAACACCTAGAACAGATAGAGATGAAGATATTGTAAAGTGTAAGAAAGGGTACTATTGGTGTGAGTTATTAAAAAGGTGCATACCAGATAAAATGGAATGTCCAAAAAAAGAAGAGTTAAAGAAATATGAATAATGCCAACATATAGCGGAAATATAATATTCGACACTTACAAGTTAAGGAATACCACAACAAATAATTGTGATGGGTACATAATAGACTTAAGTGTGTCTGGTGGGACAGCACCATATAAGGTTAGTTGGTCTGGAACTAATTCATATTCCGCTAATACATTTATCTTATATGATTTGTGTGAGGGTGAATATATTGGTACTTTAACGGACAAAGATGGATTAACAGGAAATACAACATTTAATATAAGTGCAACAACAAAACCCACAATAAACGTAACTTTGAGTGATGATTCGTGTGTGCTAGATACAAATAAAAAAGGTGTTATAAGTGTTGTTAGTGCAACAACAGATTCTGAAAGGTTTAGGTATGAATTAAGAAAAGATGGTTTATTGAAAGAAACACATTACACTACAACAGCAAACACAAGTCATTCATTTTCATCAATAACAAATGGTTCATATAGTGTTAGTATAGTTGAGGAAACACCTACAATAGACGATAATGAATATATTGAAGGATGTACAACATTAGACTACGATAGTGGTGACGAGTACAGTGGATACACAATGTCTTACTTATTTGGCAAGTGGGGTACGCACATACCTTTCGGACCTTCAGAAATTAATTTTTCAGCTGGTTGGGGTCCTGGAGCTGGTGAAACTATAAGTTTTGACAGTGGGTTACGTAAAGATGGTACAGTGGCATCAGACAATCCGTATGTATGGTTATACACAGGTGCTACAGCAAATAGGTTAACACATAGTGGTACAACCTGGTATCTAGGTACATCAGGAAACACCATGACAGAGGGTGAAAGCGTTGGACCTATTAGTACAACCAATAATGGTGACATAGGTAAATTTTATTATAATACTGTAATAAATAAATTTGTTATTTGGTGGCCATCTATAGGTATTGGAAGTTCTTCATTTAGGTGGGTTACAATAGACCCTAGAGTTAATTACGGCCAAACAGGTAATCCTAGAGCTACTAACGCTACTGGTACAACTTACGGATTCGAAAATGTTGATATTGATGGTAATGATTATACTGTAGACGTAAACGGTAAACTAGCTTTGGCTAGTTCTACCCTTACGGGTCCTTTAAGAAAAATAAAATCACCTAGTGGAGCTAATAACACCCACATGACCGGTAAACTTAGTTCTTGTGCTTACGATAACTATGTTTGGGAAACAACAATTCATTCTGATGGTGACGATGAAAGTGCTTGTTTACTATTACATTCATTTAGAGATACTCTTGGTATATACGGGCCTATAGGTGTTACACACACACTATCATTAGACATGGCAACAAAGACTGGTGATATCAGTATATACAATAATAGAGGTAACAGTGCTTACGCATTTAACAAATACGAGATACCAACTTTTAGAAATTGTTATAGTGGGTGTACTGGTACTACACATGCATTAACAAATGGGACAACAGCCACTACAGACGATGTTGGTGTAATAACAGTACTAGTCAATTCCGGAACCACAACACCATTACCATCAGGGGTTAATTGGTCAACATTTAGTGGTGTTAGAGTTAAAGTAACAAGAGATTTTAACTTATTTAAGATTGAATTTACAGACACGTTAGACGGTTCAGTAGGTGACCCAAAACCATACATTAGTCAATATAATATTGAATTTGATTTACTTGATAGCACTACATGGGTAGGTAACAAAAGCTCAGCACCAGAATGGACCAATAACACATCATTGAAAAAATACAATTCACCAGGTAGAATAGGTATAGCTCACCTATCACTACCAAGTACAAGTTTCTATCATATGAAATTTAAATCTGACATTGAGGGACACTCAACAACAGAATTGATTTCAGCTACCGATAAAACAACAAATAATTTAATTACTAGTAAAAAATGTGGAATAAGTAGGACATCAACTACTGGTATACCATCAATAAGACCAAGGGTTAGCGCCACAATACAAGTAATGCCAGAACCAAAAACATCTTTAACTGGGGTTAATAAACCAAAAACAATGGTTAAAGAAACGATAGCATATAAATCAGCTGTTAATATTTTTCACGCTACAGCGGACACAAAGGTTGTACAGTTTACTTTTGGTGGTAAAAATTCTGACCTAACATTAGAAAACGCTTATCCAAAATATAGGATATACCCCTATATATTCGAAACAGAAGAAGTTTCAACATTACCAGATTACGAAGCTATATTTGGTAGTTTAACAAATGAAATTGATGAAGGTAGTAAGTCCAGTGTAATTAATGAAAATATTACGATACCAATAAAACAATTATCTACAGAAACATCATGGGAGTTTATAATTAGACCTAGTTTTTTATATAAAGATAAAACAAGTAATAGTGATGTGTGGGTTGATACAGCCAAATACCCACCTAGTAAAAACATCGATTATAATAACGACTACTATATGGCGGTTTTAACTAATCCAGAAACACCAGAATTAAAACTAGATGATTTTCAAATACCTAATGTTGGTCAACCATCACTAAAGACAGAAAGAGTCCAAGTTGCAGATATGCCACATGTTACAGCCGCCACATACACCACAGCGGTTTATAAATACCAATTAAGAGAAGCTCAAAGTAATCGTGGTAGAACAGCACCATTAGTAGTGGTTAACGGTATTTCACTAGCTGCTGGAACTGTAGGTAATTCTGATTATAAGTACACACAATCGTCAAGAACTATACAATTTCACCCAGAAACGGTACAAAATGGTGATTGGGTACAGGTAACGTATGATGCTCTTGGAGGTACGTATTCACAATTTTTAACTGTTCCTGATACTGTTAGTGAGGATGACACTAAAGAAATATTTCAAAAAGACGATTATTATCATATTAATTTGGAAATGCAATCATTAGGTGCTGTTGGTGTCGCGGTTAATGGTTTAACTATATATAATGGAGTTGACTTCCAAAAAACTGGTGAGAAACAGATAATGCTTATGAAGGGTAGTGACACTTATTTATCTGGTGACACTATATCTCTATTTTATAGGACAATATATACCGTTTCTTCTTTTACCACAACAAAAGAACCTGTTATACCAGTAATACATAAGAAAAGAAATAGGTTTGTTGAGGATATAACAGTAAACTTATTCGATGTTAATGGTAATCTTGTACAAGAACAAAAGGAATCTATTGGTTGTGATGAAATTGGTGATATTATTAGACAATACACATTAAAACCACCTACATTTGGAAATTTTTCATATAATGTAGTTGTTAAGAGGTACTACCCATTAATTGATGGTGAGGTGGTAACAAGTGAGTCACATTCCGATAGAGTTGCGTTTGAAATAAGTAGGGATGTATTTTATTCACCACTCCCAACAAATTCTTACACCCAAAACAAATAAAAAGGTATTTATAGATAAAGTAAAAAAATTATGAGTTATATAATTAAAAACAACACACAAGGAGCTATTGTAGCTAGACTAACAGACGCTGGACGTAAAAAGTTGTCAGAAGGGAAATTAAACATAGGTCTATTTCAAATAGGAGATAGTGAGATGTGTTATGATTGTTATACACAATTACCAGCACAATACAGTACGTTAAATGTTTTGCAAGCTGAACATAACGCACACAATTTAACCCCAGCACCACACATGAATAAGGGTCATATAAAATACCCATTAAGTAATGGTATATCTAGTGGTGATACGTTTGGACCGACGATACCACAACACCAGAATCAACCGGTATACAATACAGCTACAGCAAGGGGATTCTTTGACATACCAACAGAAGTAACACCAGGAAATTACAACTCTTTTTCAGCTAGAACAGGAAGTGCGTATACCTTATCATCTGATTGGAGATTTTGTACTTCAGCAGCTACAGGAACAACAACAATGGACATACTTAGTGCATCAACAAGTTGCTCAGCACAAAGATACTCACCAGTAACTGGTGATTTAATATCCGTAACATACGAATTTAGTCCACATACAAATTGTTCAGAATTATTTAATACCGCTATGTCACAAACATTATTTTATCAGGTTACAGGTGGTAATACAAGTAGTGGACAAACAGCAGCAGGACTAACATTAACAGTTGATAGAAATGTCCCTAATTTTAGTGGTCATAGTGCTTATTGTGCAACTGTTAGAGTTTATCCAGCCATATCTGATAAACCTATGATTAATAGTAGTATTTATTCTGACAATACAACTGTTTCATATTGGTGTGATGATACACTATCATTTAACGATTGTTGTGATATATCTACAGACGACACAAAGATTTGGAATTTAAATATAAATTGGACCGAGAGTGTCGCAGGAATAACATCAAGTTATGAGGATGTTGACGGATACGGTTCAAGTGGGTACTGTGGGTCAAAAGAATATTTTGGTTATAACAGTAATGACGGACAATACTTTACCGACCAACAATTAGATGAACATAATGAAAATGAGAAAGGTGGAACATGGCATATAGACTCAAATCTTGAAAAAAGAGTTGTTTTACCAGAAGACCAAAAATGTATTGGTATAATACATTATACAAACAATACAACAACTGATTTTTATGGTGAAAAATTCGCTTTAGAAAAAGACGTAAATGGTACTAGTGATATAGGAGAAGCTAGAAACTTCAAACTACACATGCCTTGGTTAATGTGGCATAAGAATCCAGGAACAAAACTAGGACAAACATTTTATGTTGACCCATCACACACAACAGGACTTTTTCCAAATACTGGTAATCCACATTATATGGAATCTAATGTTAATACTAATATGAATCATGAAGGGTTAAGGTATTACTACTTAACTGACGATAATAACTTGGGTGATAGTGTTAATCCTGTAGGTAAAGTTTTTCCAGATTATAAGATGGTTATAATAGATGACGAAGAACTTTTAGCAGCAATGTCATATAAATCTAATAGGACTTACACACTAACATCACCATATACATCAACTATTCCAGCTGGAACATCATGTAGTGGTAATACATGCACAAACGGAGCTATGTTTAATAGTAGATTATGGGTAACATATATGTTGGCTGATTCAGGTACAACCGGAACAACTGGAATACACTGTAATTATTATGTGTTTGAAGACCACAATCCAGGTGACCTTAGTGTTGATGTAACAGTAAAGTTCGGTAAAGAATTTCCATACCTAAACAATGGGTTTACAGCGGATAGACTACTAATACTATTTCAAGTAACTACTATTGGTGAGAGACCAGACCCAGCACTATGGAAGTATATTGATGTTACATCAGACATACCAAACCATGTTGTTGGTGCTAATATAACGGAAGATAACCTTATAAGTGGTACATACCACATTACTGGAGCAGAGACAAATAATGGTTGTACTCTTAATACAGCAGTTAGTGCTTATACACTTAACGACTTTATAACTGTAGCGACAACAGCTTCACAATTACAGTTTGGTGACGAATATTTCTTTTATGGTTCATTAGAAACAGATATAATGGCAACAATATATGAAATGAGACATGTCGTACAATTAGGTAGTAGTAAGTTCACAACATCTAATAACCCAACTTGGATTGATTATAAAGCCGTTAATCCAACCTCTACAGTATGTCCTAAAGTTACTGAAATTGGATTATTTGATAATGAATTTGGTACACCAGATTTAATGGCGATAGCTAAGTTACAATCACCTATTGATAGGGAATGTCTAGGTAACGCTCAACAATTTACAATAACTATTGATTTTTAAATGGGGTATATAGACACATATAACAATGGTTTATCTGGTAATACGTTTAGACTTTATTTGTCTGACTATGGTAAAGGGTTGTTAGCTACAGGTAACGATTTCCTAAAATCGATAAAAAAGTTTGGGTTATCTGATAACGATATAAATTATTTAAAGGTAACCACTGAAGGGTGTAAGAATGAAGTTGGTAGTGGATTAACAACAGATTGTTTTCATGATATACCAGATAATAGAGGTGGTATACCATCTAGTAGTAGTCGTAATTTCGGTTCTTTAGATGGTGTTATGTTAGGACCAAAATGTTCGGTAGTAAAAAGTAATATTGACACACTAGGTAACAACGAAGTACCATCAACACTATGGTCTAAAGGTATTGAACTTAATGAAGATGGACTAGAAACCACTTCAAGTGGTATATTTAATGGGTGTTGGACAGTAGGCTCGTCCATATCAGATTTTTACCCAACATACTGTAGTGCATGTTCAGACTTTAACAACGACGGTATTGTAGATATTGTTGATTTTAAATTATTTATATCTATGATTGGTGAAACAAATATGAAAGGTAACGAATTGGTTGGTGACTACAATGGTGATGGTATTGTGGGCATTGACGACCTAATGTTATTTATGAATTGTGTTCGTAGTGTGGGCAATACAATTGTGGATTATTGTAAAGACGAGGAAGTTTTTTGTACTTTATGTAATAAATTAGGTGATAAATCACCATGTAATGGTGACTGCACAACATGTATATAAAAAATAAATAAACGACTTAGGTAGATAATTATATAATAAGAGGATAATAATATGGGATTTATAAATAGTGCTAGTACAACAACATTGAGTCTGAAGTTAACAGACGCTGGTAGAAAACATATACTTAACGGAGGTAACGTAATGAGTATGTTTAACAAATTTGGTATATCTGATGGTGATATTGACTATAATAATACACAAAAACATAGTGACACATCAGCAACAGTAAATGATTCTGATTTATTAGGATTTTTACCAGATATTACTGGTGATGAAACTACATTCAGAAATTCAGTTAATGCTGGTTATTATTGTAATAATAATGTTTGGGTAAAACCAGAAGCAACTAACGTTGTTAAGGTTCCTAAGAAATTTGCATCTATAGGTATTAAGGGTGTTGATGGCGTTACTAGATATTATAGGGATACTGTAGAAATAGACGTGTACCTACATGATTATTTCGTATTGAATAAATTATTAATGTCTAGATATATTGCTGAACATAACAAACCACTATCAAAAAGTGGGGACACAATAGTAGATTCTGTAAATAGTTACTTCTCAACTACGTTAGGGGTTACAACAAACGGAGAGTATGGGGCTTTTTTGGATAAATTATCAGCATATGGTATTGGTCAGTATATGGATTTTTGGTCTGACATTAAGGTTTACGACGGTTCAACACTTAAATCAGAGAATATGATTATAGAATCTGGTAAAGATTGTGACTACTATAACACAATAGCTTTAGCTGGTGGAGCCTACATAACTAATAATGGACGTGGTGAACAAAATGGTATTGACTATACAGGAACTAATCTAAGGGGTGTTAAAGTAGCCTCACCCTTCTCAATGATATTTTCACCAGGAATTGGTGATGAGGGCAAAGTTTATAAATCTGGAGCTGGTAACGCTAGTATTGGGTTTGGAGCTTTTGATATGGGGTATCTTAATGTTGGTGGTTTAGGAAAATGGGATACTGGTGACGAACCATACCCAAACTTTATAATGAATAATACAAAAAATGGTTGGTCTGGTGAGGTTGATGATATAAAAAATGTATTCGTAGGTTTTGTGTCAGCGGTAGATATGGAAACAAGTTCAGTAATATTTGCTGGTGAACAATATGATAATATAACAACCACAATACCAACATCTAGGATAGTGTTAAATGTAGGTAGTAGTAAAATTAGTCCAAAATATTACCCAATAAAACTTAAACAATTAAGTAGAACTAGAGAAGAACTACTTGATATGGGTGACCACGTAGACGGAATTCAAATAACAGATACTAATAGACCGTCAGACACTTTTGGTTTACTATGTGGACAACTAGAGTACATATCAGACTGGAACAATAACCAAATCGGTTTCCTGTCTTCAGCACCATACTTTAGTATAGTACCAGGAAAACTAGGAGACAGTTCAATATCGGCTACTAAAGTAGGTAACTTTACAGACCCATTTTATACACTTGGAACCAGAATGATGGGAATGGCTGAGGATATATTTTTAACTATAGCTTCTAAAAATAATAACTATTGGGATACAACTGACTATACTGGTGGTTTTTATAGTGGGTTAAGTGGTGAAACTATAAATGATTATAATATAAACATACCTATTAATTGGACTATTAGGTCTAGAGAAACACCAAACGCTTCACCGGTTAATGTTAAGGTTAATTTCAGGTTTAATAAAAGAGCTATTACAGAGTCATTACCATATAGTGCTGCCTCATCACAAAGTTATTATAGGCCATATGACGACAATACATTTAAGTTTTATGGTGAGGATGGTGTAACACTAGCGTCTCACACTACAGACCCTAGAGGTCACAATTATGTAACTAACGATACATATAGTTGGAGAACAAGTAATAATAAACAAATATTTAGGAAACTAATAAGTGGACAAGAAATAAAAACTAGATAATATGAATACAACGTCATTAGAGTGGTTTAGGGGTAATGTTAAATATACTGAAGAAAGTGGGTTAGTGTATTTTGACATGATTAATATTGGTGGTAGACAAAGGTTTATTGATAAAATATCAGCTACTGGGTTAAAATTCTTTGGTACACCTGCTGAATTTGGAGCTAGACATAAACCATCTAAGTACATATCCGTTGTTAGTTCACCGGATAAAGGCAAAGCGTTTTATGTTGATTACCCTAAAAATGACGATTTAACTAAGGTTGACGTTTTTCCAGGAGGTAATGGGAAAGATAAGTTAAACACCAACTTTAGTCCGTATCACGCAATAAAACTTTACTTTCCTGGTAGAACATCATTAAGTTTAAATAACAATACTAAAAGCTGGTCATAAAATGGGCAAATTAAAAAAAATAGAAACAAATCAAAAATCGGTTGAGGTGGTATTAGTACCATTTGAAAATGTTGGTTGGAAAACCACAACAGGTACTTCATTAACCTTCACAGCGGTACAAAGAGACCCCGATAACGGTAGACCGTTTTCGAACCTATATACGTCATTTAAATTACCACTAACTTCCGGGCAATCCACAACATATAATTCAACATGGGTTGAAAGTGGGATGAGTGGATTAAATCAGAGTGACGTTATAGTTGTTGGGATAGCAGATAATAAGTATGGTGAATTAATAGACGGTAGAACAATAAAATTTAAAGTACCTAACATTACTGGTGGTACATACACACTATATAGTTCTTACTACGAACCAAAACCATTTTCATCGGACAACTCTGAACAAGCTTCTTATTTTGGTGCTAGAAGGATTGAAGGTAGACCGGTTGGTTCACCAGATTTAGCATCAACCAATATTTCATTCTTATTTTCAGATGATATAAAATTACCCACAATAGCAATATCTAACGATAGTATAACTGATTGGTCAGATGGTTGGCAGACAGGTGTAGTACCTAACGGGTATGAAGGTGGTAATATTGATACGTTTAGGTTTACAGATACAGTATCGGTATCAAACACACCAAAAGCATACGCTCAAACAGCAGACATACCAGTAGGGATATGTTATTTAGATAAAGGTTTTATGGTAATAACAGACCCAACAATAGTAAGCAACTTTAAATATTCAGGAGGTACTGAGGACGGAACAACAACATATAGTGGATTATCTTCTGGGTATACTAACCTACATTATACAGCTTCAACTTCAGCGTCATCAGAATACTACACATTTGAAAAAGAGTGGGTACTAAGTGTTAATATCGTAGCTGATAGTGGAGAGTTTTATATTACAGAGAATCAATCAGCAGCTGACGGTTCTAGACCATATTATGGAGCTGGTGGTAAGGACACTGGTATGGAATTTAAGACACCTTTTGGTGACGTTAATAAGATTTGGGATATATCTGATATTAGTAGTACATTTATAACTGAAGTTGGACTATATGACGCTCAAAATAGGTTATTAGCTGTAGCAAAACCAGATAGACCTATAGAAAAGCCAAAAAACACACCAGTAACATTGACTTTAAAGATGAAATTCTAATATTTGTCTTATGACTAAATTAGGAAATAGTCCAAAAGTACTAGGACTCGACATATCAACAAAGACAATAGGGTGGGCATTATTCGATATCCAAAGCAAGGAACTATTAGAACTAACACATTTCTCACCAAAGATTAAACCAAAACCTGAAGATAAGTTGGTTGAGATGATGGCCAAGGTTGACCAATTCAAAGAGAAAATGGCTGACTACACAAATGTGGGAATAACTAAGATTGTTATAGAAGAACCACTTATAAATTCAAATAACATTAGAACAGTAGCTGTATTAATGAGGTATAACTCATTTATCACAAGAGTCATCTATGATGTTTTAGGTATCCTACCAGAGTACATATCAACATACGATTCAAGAAAATACGCTTTCCCAACCTTATACGCACCAAACAATAAGGGTAAAAAAGTTTTATTTGGTGGTTACGAAAAAGGTTGTGATAAAAAACACATCGTTTGGGAAAAGGTATCGACCAAAGAACCACATTTAACATGGATGTACACCAGAAACAATACTTTAAAAAAGGAGAATTATGATATGTGTGACGCTTACGCATGTGTTATAGGACAAATGAATAAATCAGAAATCTGGTAATTGATTTTTATCTAAAATATCCATATATTTGATTTATGGATGACGACTCAACACTACTATTAGAATTATTACAAGACGTTTTAGGTGATATAAACGCACACTATCCAAATAAGGGGCAAATATCTTTTGATTGTCCAGTATGCTCCTATGATGTTAAAGGGTTGGACCATTTAGATGGTAAAGGTAACTTTGAGGTTAACTATTACCTAGGTGTTTATAAATGCTGGTCATGCTCTGAATTCATGAGTACACACGGAAGTATAAATAAACTATTCAATAAATGGGGTAATAGACGAGCTAAGGAAACTTGGAAACTAATCGGCGGTGACTTTATTAAAAAAACTGAAAGAAAATACGAGAAAGTCAGACTACCAAGAGAATTTGTGACCTTCGAAGACGGCATTAAATTAAGTATACCTTATAAAGAAGCTTATAACTACCTTAGAAAAAGAGGGATATCACCAGAATTAATGAAAAAATATAGGATGGGTTATTGTAATGGTGGCATGTACGCTGGTAGGGTAATTGTACCTTCATATGATGTTGATAATGAACTAAACTACTTTGTATCAAGAACCTACAGTGGACATAAAAATAAATATAAAAATCCAGAAGCTGAGAAAGATAAGATAATATTCAATGAACATATAATAGATTGGGATAAAGACATATATCTTGTAGAAGGTGTATTCGATATGATTTTTATTGATAACTCTATACCAGTACTAGGTAAAAGTGTTAGTGATAGACTATGGACTCAGCTATATGACAAATCAAACTCCAATATTATAATATGTTTAGATGGTGACGCTTGGCCTGACGCAGAAAAACTTTATAGAAAATTAGACGGAGGAAGACTACTACATAAGATACGATTAATTAAATTACCAAAAGATAAAGACGTTGGA
>TARA_R110001592_G_scaffold155883_5_pt1 | contig 38408 bp, 6 predicted proteins | sample TARA_R110001592 | Tara Oceans TARA_R110001592 (sample SAMEA4398387) | marine metagenome | biome: Polar Biome; feature: [SRF] surface water layer (ENVO:00010504); material: water (ENVO:00002006), including particulate matter (ENVO:01000060) such as... | depth 5 m | reverse complement strand
ACTTTAAAGATGTGATGATCTCCTGTATGCTTTATAAAGAACCTGTGATTTCTAAAGTCTTCACCTCTCCAACGTTCTTTCTCCCAATGTAATTGATATTCTAAACCTTTTAATGCAGAACTTGGTGCACTGAATGCTAACTGTTCTTCTGTACCATCATAAAAGTTTCTTGGCTTTCTTTCATAACTAAACCTTGCTAATTTTCTAATACCAAAACCAACTCTATAATCATATGGATAATCTGGAGTGTTGTCTACTACAACAGGGATGTCATATAAACCATTACCATCTCCTGTTCTAACAAAATAAGTTGATACATCTTCTTCTATAGAATTGTTTATATCACCAGCTGCGTAGACAGTACCATACTTTAAGAAGTCTTTATAGACAGCCTTAAAGAATTTTTGTTTACCAAATGATTTGTATAATGAGTTATTAAGTTCTTCATCCACTACTACTTGTCCTTGTAGGGGTAGATAACAGAAAATAAAAATGACCAGCAAATGTATATGTTTTTTCATATATATCAATTAATTCTTTATTGTGTACTGCTGGTTTATATAATAATATACACAATCTAAATTTATCTTAAAAATAAAACAGCTGCAAATTTGACGTGTAAACTTTATTTTATAAAGAAGTCATCATTAGTTAAGTATGAATCCCATTTCTGTATTGAATATATAATTGGCAATACATCTTTAGCTTCTTTGTAAACTTTTAACTGACCTTTTTTATTTCCTTTCTGATACACGTATCTACTATCAAGTCTAAACTCATCATCAGACAATCTTAGATAAGCCATAGGGGTTGATATAGCACTCTGTAAAAAGTTTGCTAGTTCACCCATTGTTCTTGATGCTGCTATTGGAGAATCAAAAAATTGATAAACCTGTGAAGCACCTCCAGTTGTAGGTGTAAACAATATAAGTTCTTGTCTAGCTCTGTCTGCTTGGTACTTTATAAGGTTTTTAGATCTTCTAGCAAAATCATCATCATCATCTTCATTGGCTAATATAGCTTGTAATACAGTACTTAGTAAAACTGTAGATAATATAAGACCTACGTCACCCATTGTTCTATAAAAACCTAATAATTTATTTTGAGCTCTTTGATCTGCATTTCCTCCTTTACCATCATATCCTTTATACCTTCTACCGTCCATTTCAAAATCAGTCTGTGACTCCATAAAACCCTGGTTATAAGTATTGAAACTCATGTTTCCTTTTACTATTTGTTCTTTAACATAAAGCACAAAACTCCATGCAGATATATATCTACCTTCCATCCAACCTAAGTTCTGATCAAAGTATTCTCTTTGGTATCTTGCTCTAATAGCAGGTGCAACCCATTTCTTAAACTGTACTGCAAGGTTCCCAATTGTATATTGTTGAATAACCATTCTGTCTTCTTTAGCATAATTACCATGTATTTGTTTATTTACTTCACGGATCTTATTTCTTATATCAAACTTAATAGTATCTGTATAATCTTGTATTACACCATTCCATTTTATTTTATTATATCCTTCTTTTAAAACATTCTGATGAGTGTTTGCATCAAACTCAAACGCATCATATAAAGACAAAGAACCTCCTTCTTCATTATACAAATCTATATCCATTAACATAGCCATCCCCACTTTAGTTTGAACATTATATTCTGCAGCATCTTGCATAACATAACCCCATTCTGTGAATCTTCCCCACAAACTTTTATTTCCTGAATATGCTTCACTAGATTCACGGATGTCTGACATTTTATCCATCATTCTAAATGAATCTACAAAACCTTCATATTTACTATTTGGTTTTCTAACATCATAAGTAGATTTTTTTAAACCTGGGATCTGTCCTGCAGTCAATATGTCACCAATATCTGTTGCTGCATGGCCTGCTCTAGACATAACATCAAATAAAGCTCGTTTATTAAACTCTTTACCTGCTCTAAAGAAAGAACTCTTTGAATAGAATCTTGAACCAATCATTTCTATATTGTTGTTGACTCTACCAATAACGTAGTTATTAAAGTTACCAAACGGGTTAAATGCTACATAAGATAAAGAAGACAGCTGTATAATACCATCAATAAACTTAGTACCCATACCTTTATTAATCTGTTCATTATCATAGTAAACCATCTTCATCCATTTCTTAGCTCTTCTTACTGTATTGGAATCTTCATCTGTCTCACCTTTTACAAGACCAACATTTTGAACAACACCTTTTACAGTAGCTACTATCTTTAGTCTAGGATCTGGCTGTCTATACTCTCTGTTTTTAAGAACTTTAACCATTGCTCTAAGGGTGTCATCTATTGTGCCCATTGTTTCAAAGGCTGTTGCCATTGCACTAAACTGAAGTAAACTAGAAGGCAAGTCTCTACTGATTTCATTAGAAGTAGGTGTAGATCTTAGTCTTGCTAGTCTACCTTCTAAAGCAGCCATCTTAATATCATAATCATTTCTATTAAGAGTTTTTCCTGTATCAAGATTTATTCCTCCAGCTTTATACAACTCTTGTAGTGCTGTTACTTCTTTGTCTACTTTCTCAATTTCTCCTTCTACTCTGGGTCTGCCAGTAAAGAATACAGGCATACTGTTTATCTGCTCTCCTTTCTCATTAAGAGCAACACCTTTTGTAACAGAAGTTTTCTTAAATATATTCCACCCATTCTTAGGAACCATGTTAGCATATAACCTAACAAAGAAAGGTGATTTTTCTTTTAATTGATTTGTTACATTAGACTTAACTAGTGGTACCCTTCCTAACATTTGATTTAATGTTCCTCCAGGAAGCTTTTTAAGTAAGTCATTTTCAAACATCTCTACATACAAATCATAAAATTCTTTTTGAGCTTGTCCTAATGCATCAGTAGGATTCATAATTTTCCTATACTGTTCACTAGTCATATCTTGAGAAACACCATCTACAGGGTTGCTTGTTTCTAGTGCTACTCTATATTCTACTTTTGGTGCACGAAAGGTTTGATCTTTTATTATAGTTCCAAGTGGTACTCCACCAACCTTTACTGCTTTAGTATAATCAAAAACTTCAAAATATTTTGCTTCATACAATGCATAATCTTGATCAGAAACACGTGGTTTTCTATACCAATTTCCAAAAGGGTTTTCTTTACTTCCAGCTACCCAATATTCCAATTTATTTCTAGCATTCTTAAACTCTTGAGTATACTCATGAAACTCTCCAGACTTAAGGTTTCCTTGATCATCTTTTTCTTCTGCTCTAAAAAACTTACTTAGCTCTGCTTTATCATAAGCCAAGTTAATATTATAGTCTATATCTTGTTGTTTAGCATTTTCTAAATCTGTTATATCATGGTATTTATACGGAGTACCATCATTATCATATAGCTTTTCTTGAATATTAGTTTGAATACTATTATATTTTTCACCTATTTTTTTTACATAGAAGCCAGTAAAATTACCCTCCTTATCAAACACCTGCATATAATCCCAAGCAGTATTTTTATTTGCTGCTGGTGTTAATTTTATTACTTTGTTTGCAGCAGCAGTTATAATTCTTTCACGTTGTGCTATCTCCTCTAGCATCTCTTGCTTCTTTGACTTAAATATTTTATCCATTACAGCTAAAATAACATCAGGTGATGTAGCCATATCTCTCGTCATTAAATCTGTTGTAGATATATCTGTTGCTGATTTTATCAGATCTTCAAGATCCTTCATTGTAAATGAACTTCCTTCTTGACCAAACGCATTGCTTGATCTTGTTCTTATAATCTCTTTTACAAAATTGTTTATTGCCTCACCAATTAAACCATCACTCTTACCTTTAATACCACTTAGTTTATTACCTGCAACTGTTAAATTAAGAACTAACTTTCTTTGTGTTGCGTTTAACACATCTGTATTTTCAATCTCAGTAAGACCTGCAAATGTTGACATAAACCTGTCAAAATTTAGTGCATAAGTTATATACTCTGTTTTACCAAAGTTATTTGGATCTTGAACATAATCAATAAAATCATTAACTTTCCTTAAAGAATCAAGCAGCAACTGAGTATAAGTTGTAGATTGTGCTATAGGTCCCTCTGTCCTAGCTATATTTATAAAAGCTATTGTCAAAGCAATTTGTTCTTCTTCTTTTTGTCTTGATGTATTTCTAAACACTTTATCTTTTAGTGCATCCTTAACATCTTTCTTTTTTATAAGAGCTTTTTGAAATCTATCTAATGATTCATCAATAGTATTATATTCTGGATAAGGTGCAGCTGCAATCTTGTCTGATTCATTTTCATCATTCTCTAGTTGATCTTTTCCATTCCATATAGAACTGTCTCCTTTATTTATTTCTTCATTGAGTCTTGCTGTAGAACCGTTGTCTTTTATTGCAGGAATCAAAAAATTAACCAAGTCTGCATTCTGCTGTGGTGGATGATCATTTATTGTATCAAATTTTATATTACCATTAAACACCTGGTTTTTCTTTTTGCCTGTTATATCTGCAGTATAATGTATTGTGGTGTTTGCACGATGATATGGATATAACTCATAGCCCATGTTCTCTAACATTCTTGCATACAAATTTACTTGAAGATTATGTTGTTCTCTTGTAGATAATATTCCACGTCCTTTTTCATCCTTAAGAGTAAGGCTACTATCATACAATGCACTATCAGGTTTTATGATCCAACCTAAGTCATAATACAACTTTGTAGTTGTTCCACTTTTTTTATAATCATTGGTCAAGGTTTCTTGTTTGTTTTTGCTTGTCTTTAAATCAGCTATTTTTATTTTTCCTTCTTCAGTTATAATAAGTATATCTGCTGTACCAGCCGTTTTAGTAGCTTCATCAAAAAGAACTACTTGAGATAAAGCAATATCATTAGAACCTGTAATAACTTTTAAAGTATCATCTAAACTGTTATATGTTTTTAATGCAACCTCCTCTTCTAAAACAATCATATCATCAATTACTTCTTCTAATGGTATAAGACCGGTTATAGCATCTAGTAAAAGATCTACATCATTTCCTACATCAAGATTAAGTTGTACATCTTCTTGATTTGCAAGCTTACCTTTAATTTTTGTAGTAACTGATGTATATATTTCTTTCCCTGTTATATCTACATAGGTGTGGTCTTCTTTATTAAGAGTAACAATAGTTGATCCATCACCACCATTATTAACATTAGCAGATAAAGAATCAAATTCTTTGTCAGATGATGTAACTTGATGAAATAATTTTTTTATAATGACCTCTTGTACTTTGTTTGCTCTACTTAGTGCTGAGTCAATTACTCTTTGTTTTTGTGGTGTTAAGCTAAACCTAACTTTTCCATCCACTCTTTTTTCTAATTTAAACTGTATTCCTTCTGTATTTAAAAGTTTAGCTATATCAGTCATGTTAGTATTAACATTTATATCTGCAACACTAAGTGGTCTACCAGTAAGGTATTCATTTAAATTATTTATTACTCTTTTAAACCACTCTAACACTTCTTCTATTTTCTTTAAAAATCCTTGAGTAGGCGTTTCTTCATACTCTTTTTTAAAGTGTCTTGACAACCCTTGGGTTACAATCTCTAAATCTCTTTCAACATCACTAAAGTTTCTAGTGTCTGAATTATATGCAGCTTCAATCTCTTGAACCATTTCAGGAAAATTTGTTGTCACTTCACCCAACAAAGTATTAAACAACTCTTCATTTTCTACTTTAATTGCATCAACAAATGGATGTAACATTTCTTCTATTGCTGTCTCATCTGTAACTCTACCTTTTATTAAGTATGCTACACCATCATTATAAAATGAATTTACTTCATTATACTTTACATTATTTTTTTTCCATTCAGGTAATGATTCATATAACTCTCTTCCCTTTGCTACACTTAGCATTTTTACATTTACTTGTGGAAACATTTTTTTAAGATGCATGACAACTGCTCTAGACCTTGGTGTATCCCATGATCTTGATTTTTCAATAATATCTTTAGATGTAAGTAAATCATCATTAACTTTAATTATATATGATTTAGGTGTTCTCTTTATTGATACTGTACTTGCTGGTATATTATTAATCTCTAAATACCTTTGTAATTTTTTTAGATTAGCAGATAAAAACATTTCATCATACTCTCTAGTAGCTGGGTTAGAATTGTTCAAAAAGAATTCACCTTGATACATAGAACCTATCCTTTCTCTACGTAAATTAGTAAGAAGACTATCTGCAAAATCTTGTTGTTTTAAAGCAAAAGCAATTTTTTGATTCTTTACCATCTCATCTGCTTCTAGAACAGTTGGAAAAATATCTGTATTATTTAAATTTTGCCATGCAATAATTACATCATTAGTACGCAACTCAGTTTTGTAAACAGATTGTAGTGCTCTATACTCTCCGGTATTTTTATTAGGACATCTTGCCATTTCTTATTATTTTAGTATACAACTTTTTATCTGATCTATAAAATCTTTTTGACTTTCTTCTGGGCTTTTTGATGAATCTTTTACCAATCTATTTTCATAGGATTCTATCATGCTTGACAAAGGAAACAAATTATTTTCCATTAACAAAGTCTTGTTGCCTGTTTCTTGCATTAATATATCATATTGATCATTTAAATAATCATACTGTTCACCCATTTCAAAACTTAACTCTAATTGAAGTTCGGTTTGTTCAGGTGTAAGCTCTTCATAAGTCTGATCAATGTCTTCTATAGTATTAGCTTCTATTTCATCCTGCTTTACAGAATCCTGATTAGAAACCAAGTCATTAGATAGTTTAGCTACATCACTTATGTTTGTTCCACTTACTGTTTCGTCTATAGCAATTTCTACTTTTTCATTAGTTGCTGTAATTATTGCAGCTTCATCTTTCAATGCCTCTACCTGTATTATAGTTTTAGGATCTGGCTGCTTAAGAGGTGTTGTATCTTCTAACTCTCTTATAGTATTATCATTATTGTTTATATAATCTCTAACTGTTTGATAAGAAGGTCTTTCTCCAAACATAAAACCAATACCAGTTTGCAAATTAGATCCCATACTTTCTACTTGATCATATGAAAATGATGAATCTTCAGCTATCTCATTAAATTTAAAAGTATAATATTTTGTATTATTAGTGGCAAGATTTGTATCAGCTATCCTTATGTATTCTTTCCTGTTCACTACTTCACCATCCATTTCATTCCTAAAATCCAGTAATTTTTTATTTACTCTGTCCCATCTAAATTCTGATGGTAAGGGTTGATTTTGTGACGTTTCTAAAGTTACTAATTTAGGTCCGTTAATATTAGATAATAAATAACCATCTTTAAATTCATCAGTTAATTCTTCTACACTCATATCAAACACTGATTCATATGATATCTCTTCTTTTAAAGCTAATTCTACTGACGTTATTTGATCTAAATAACTACTTAAAATATATGGACTAATTGCCTCTATTAATGAATTGTATCCTATCTGTAATCCATCTTTTACCATAATATAATTTACAATAGACATAGCATCATTCTTAGTAGATAGTGATCCATATAATTTAGCAAAGTCATTCTGCAAATCTACTTTTTGTGACGGACTTAATTTTCTAAATGTATTGGCATTTGCTAAATTCAAACCTGTAGTATTTGATGAGTCACTTGCTTTTTCTATTATTACAAAGTTGTCTAAAAAGAAATTATCTTGACCAACAGCTGTTGATCTTAATCTTTCAACTACATCATTTACAGATTCGTAATCAGTAGGATATAAAAAATTATTATTTAATGTAGCAATTTTTTGACTATCATTATCTAACTGATATTTATCATAAGCCTTTATAGTTAAGTAAGATAATAAATCCAATCTAACTTTAGCTGCCACCCCTTCTGTAAACTGTTCGCTTATAGTATCCAATGAATCAAGTGTTGGTTTTAATATTTTAGTAAACCCTTCACTTGAAGTTAAAAATGCAGCAGGCAGCAAATCATTATGTATTTGTGTAAAAATTTTCAGATATTGTTTTTGCCAAGTATTACCTCTATATACAGGAGATAGATCCATAGGTGCAGACTTAGCCATTAATCCAGCAATCTTAGTATACTTTTCTTTTACCTCTGCAATATTACTACCCAGACCTTTTGATAAACTTGTTACAGCTCCCATGTCTGCAGTAAAGTCTTTTATATCAGAAAGTTTTTTAAATAAAGTTAAGATACTATACATCTCACTAGTAGATACATCTTGTGGATTATTAATAGCATCTAAAAGTATTGGATCAGTAATAGGTGTTAGTCTTGTCTTTGCATTTTTGTATCCTCGTAATGCTTTGCCTACTATTTTATTAATACCTGGATCAAACTTATCCATTTTATTTAATGCAGTATTATAATATTGTTGAATTACAGGATTGTTTATAAGTAACAATGATGTTTTAAGTGGAATGTTTAATGAAATCATGTTAGTTAATAAAGCAACAGCATGTCTATTCAAAGCAAGCTTACTAACTAAACGCTCTGTAGGATTATCAGTAGCCATTGTAATAAGAGCTGATATAACATTTTGTTTTCTTTCTCCGTTTTCCATCACAGTCTCTCCAAAACCTTTATATGATTTACCGTTTATAGTTATAGGTTTTTTTAATTTTATTTTATATTCAGTTAATAAACTTAAATATAAATTGGGTAAAACTACAGCACCAATAGATGCACCCTTATTAGCTTTAAAAGCTTGTGTCTTACCTAATAGATTATCTACATCAACATTATCTTCTTCAACTCTATTTTTGAATACATCTGACTCACTTACTAATTCAGCTAAAACATCTTTTAAAACTTCTACATCTGCTGCTTGATAAGAAATAGGTATTCCCTCTTTAGATTCTGTTACATGTTTGTTGGCCATTAATGCATATCTATAATCTAAAATTTGATTATTTAATGGAGCTTGGAATGGTACACCATGTTTCTCTATATATATTGTAACTTGTCTGACAGTAACAGGTAAACCAAGTATTTGTAATGCTTTTATTGCATTTATTGTTAAACCTGATTTTTTTGCTGACTTTATATTTGCATCAGTAAGGTTGGTACTTGCGGCTAAATCATTTGATAAATATAAACCAAGAGCCTCAGAATAAATTGTTCCTGATACATTTACTTTTTCATTTATGTATTTTACATATTCACTATATACTGGCCCTTTACCATATTCGTTAAATACACCATTCTCTACATAAAATTCTTTTATCAATGCAAACACTTTATCAATATCAAAATCTGCACCAGATACTTCTACTATTTCTTTTGAGAACATAGCAGTAGAACCATAAAAAGCAGGCATAAAGTCTACCACCTTTGCAGGAACGGTAGAATGATTATCTTGAGAAGGTATTCTTACAGCAAACATTTTAGCTATAACCTCTGGTATTTCAACACTTAAATTATTTTCTATTAGATCCATCACTGATTTAAAATGAGCAGGCATAATCATTTCACTATATCTTTCACCTGTCTCTGTGCTTGCATCTTTAGGATCAGTGTAACCCATAAGGCCATGTCTAAGGTTATCTAATACTACAACACCTTCACTTGGAATATTATCATTTACTAATGAGCTTAGTTCTACCAATGGAAAAGGGATCGCATGATAAACTTTTTCTCTTATTACTTCTGATCTTATAGGTATACTATTACCATTCTTATCTATTTCTACTTCATAAACTCTTCTGTATATTTGGCTACCAAAATCAGAAACTAATGTTAGTCCTAATCCTGGCACTCTTTCTGACAATACTCCTTTACTAAAGTAACTTAGAAACAACTGCTCAAATTTTTGTACAGTTATTGGGTTATTCAAATTGTAATTTTGGACTCCATCCGTGCTTGAAAAAAACTCTAATAATTGAGAACTAGATTGTGATGCTTTTAATCCTGCAGTTGCATAATTTAAAAAAGCCACTAAGTTAGGAGTAACTGCACCCCTTCTTTTAGATAGTTTAAATTCTTCAGCAGCTGTGTCTAAACTAAATACTAAGTTCCTTTTATTTTTATAACTTAAAACAACTCTCTTTGATACAGCCTCATTATATGCTTTTCTTATCTGACCAACGTTCATAGGCGTTCCGTCAGGATTTCTTAATGCTTCTACTTTTACTGAGTCTTTTTGTTCTGATGTTGCAATTTCTTTTATCTGTGTAGTATCAATCATATCTAACTTATTAGACGGAACTATCACTTGAAGACCCATGTATCTAGCATCTAAGATTGTAGGAGCTTCTGTAAATGGAGAAGGATTATCTAACTGGTCACCAAAGTTTACAAGTTGTTTTTTCATTTTTACTGCACTCAAAGGTGCTGCAATACCAAGGGTATTACTACCTTCTACTGACTCAATAGCTTCTAGCTTAATTCTTAAATTGTGTAGCTTTACTCTATTTGGTTTAGCAATCCATGTTCCATCCTCTAATTGTAAAGAAGTATATTCAGGTGTCAAAACAAAAACAGACATCTTTAAAAATGTACTACCATCGGCATATACAAACTTTTTAGAATTAAGTAAAGCCTGCATCTTAGCATAACCTTCTGGATTTTCTTTATTCCCAAATATTTCATCTGATGTTATTGCTTCTCCTATTTCTATTTTATTAATTAAAGCTGCTTGTGCAGCACTTAATTTACCAAAACCAAACCAAGAATATCTAAAAGCTTTTGTTGTAAAATACATTTGTGCATCAGCTTCTTTAATTTCTTCTCCTGTAATAGTTGATTCAGCTATTGGTTCATCTATTGTTATCAATGAATAATTATCTACATTATGAGTTACATTTAAAGATGGTGCAGCAAATGCACTGTATGCACTATAGTATGCAGCATTCTGCATCTTAGCTCTTTTTATTTGATCCACTGGACTACTTAAAGATACAGCTTGATCTCCAAGTAATATTTCATTTATAGAGCCTGTATTAATCCAATCATTAAAAAATATTTGTTTAAGATTGTGTGTCTCATCATTAGTAAGGTTTAATAACATTTGTGAATCTAACAATTCTATTCTTGAAACACCTTTAGATATTACAGGACCTTGTCTAACATTCTTAGAAATTTGTCCTCTTGCTTTTAATTCAGTTATTAAATCTTGAAACAAATTAAACTGTGCTTCTAAATTACGTTCTACCTGTTGTCTAAAACTTGTATTAGATACAGACAACATCTTTAAAGCATCATTAAAGCTTACAATTTTTTCAGGATCACCAGTTGCAATATTTTCTAAATCATTCTTAAATGCATCATCTAATAATATACTAGTGTTAAAAAACTTGTATGCTCTTCCGTCTTTAGTGTTATATCCTTCTACACGTGTTTCATTATTTAAGCTTGATTCCCTAACTATTCTTTCATATTCATTTTTTACTCTATCTACATATATATCAATTGCTTCATTAGTAAGTCTTGGTTTTCCATTTTTAGTTTCAACAGTTTTAATAACTGGTAAACTTAATAAGTCTCCTGTATTAGAAGATTCCATTACTCTTATTAGAACCGGTGCCAAAGCTTTTGTAGCAACTTTACCTTCATTGTCTGTATACTTTATAGTATCTACTTTATTGCTGGTTGTATTTAAACCAGCTGTATAGTTGTTGATTAATGAAAGAATAAACTCTTGAGGACTAAAATCACCATATGTTTGAGTAGACTGGACGTTACTCATATTTTGATTTAGATCTAAATCATTTACTAAACTCTTACCAACTTTACTACCAGCCACTCTTATTACTTTAAGTTTGTTTTCTGCAGATAACTTCTGAAACGCAGGATCATTTAATAAATAGTTTTCTTTTGTATATTCATTACTGTTTTTAATTTCATCTAATACATCAGAATTATTTAATGATTCAATCATCTTTAAATGATATGTAGGCAGCTGATGTGCATATACATAATCACCATTAGGATTTTTAAATACGGATGCCCCAATAGTTTCATCAAAAGGTGCATTGTTTGTAGACATTGTTTTTAATCTACTATTCATACCTTTTTCACCAGAGTCAAATATATCATCACCTTTGCTGATAATATCATTTAAGATTTTTACATCAGTCTCAGTCAAAGGTATTTCTTGTGCATACAATCTAAATAAAGCTTTTTGTTTGATTGTTGTTCTAGGTCTATTTTGGATCATACTAAACTGTAGATACAAAGGACTAAGCCTTATACCTACTAAATCAAACATTCTTTTTGAATAGTTTTTAGAAATGTTACTTAATTGTACATCACTTAAAGCAGTCTTACGTACAGCCAACCTACCCCCTAATTCTAATAAAAATGATTTAACTTCATCTAGTCTATTCTCATTTGAATTAATTTGTTTGCTTCTGCTAATCCAAGCTTGATTCCATCTATCTAACTGTGAATTAATATCATCTCTTTGAGCAGCAGAATAAATTCTTATAGTACCATTCTGATCTCTTTCATTAAATAAATAATCTACTCTGCTATTCTCTAATCCTTTGATTATTGATTGAAGTAACTCAGGCTGTTTTATATTATTCAACACACTATCATTTAAAAGATCCTCTTCAGAAACATTTGTGTCTTGCATTAATCTATTTACTACAGCTCCTACTTGCGGATTGTCTTGACCAAAAAAGTATAAGCTTTGTAAAATAGCTTTAGGTTCATTTATATTTTTAACAGACTTAAGCATTCCATTGTATGCTTCTATAAAGTCTGTTGCTACAATTAGTTTTTCACCACTCACCAATTCTGCATTCCCAAAGTAATCAGTAGCAGTTAATGTAGTAGTTGCAATATATGTTTTAAGTTTTGTAGATACAGAATTAATTCCACCTATCAATGAAGCATCTAGATCATACTGTGAAGTTGTTCTAATACCGTATGAGTCCTCATTCTCTGATGCTATGTCTTCTATTTCAACTACTCCTTGACCAATTATACTTAAAAGTTTTTTTACATCTGTTGCTATTTCTAAACCAAAGTTATCAAAAGCAAGTTCAATTTGATTTAATCTATTTTTTTGTAAATCACTTTTAAGTTCATTAATAGGATTTGAAGGACTATATAACCAAGCAAAATCATCCATCAATGATATTAATTGATCTGTTGGATTATATGGCCCTGTTATTTTTGAAGTCCTGCTTAAATACATAGCAGCAATGCTGCTTATCATTGGGTCTGCTATATCACTTTCTAAATATAAAAACCCTGTTCTTACTTTACCTCCTGTGTTTTTTTGTTCAGAAGCATAAGGTATTAATGCATTAGCTGTAATAGTTGTACCAGCCTGCATTGGTGCTGTAAACTCATTTGTAATTAATGATGCACCTTTATATTTTCCGGAATCAATGTCTTGGAATAAAGTTTGAAGCTCGTTCTTACTGCTTGATTTAAACAATGCCTTTATCCAATCTAAAATTCTAGTAAATAAAGATTTAACTTCTGCATTTACGTCAGTACTTTTTGAATCCATTTTAAACTTTTGAAACTCATCAGCTAAATACTCTTCATAGTAAGCATTCATTAACTCTGTCTCAGTCATATCTGCATATGTATCTGCAGAGTTTCTAAGCTTTTCTAATTCAGTTTTAAAGCTTAAGCCCAAAGATCTTAGTTTAGCTCTTGATTCTTTTCTAGCAATTGCACGGTATCTTACTATTTCTTCATCAGTAAGTAACATTCTATATACACCGTGAAATGCTTCATGATATTTAAAAGGAGAAGTTGCTCCTGTATAGATAGTACCATCTATTTTTAAACCTCCTGATACTTCATTCATTTGCATAACAAATGCACCAACACGTATTCCTCCATCTTTTAAATTGTTACCTAATGTAGTAATATCATCTATAGATATAGATTCAGGAAGATTGCTTGTTGTCCAATCCATAAACGTTTCTAAACTCTCTACTTCATATTTAGATCTATCACCAAGCGGAAGAATTTTATTTGCTTCTTTTTCTAGAGACTTAACTTTATCAAAAAGTTTTTTATACTCTTTACTTTCTTGTAATATCTTACGTCTTTGATTACCCGGTTTACCTTCTAGTAATTTTACCTTTAATGATTCTAAATCTATTTTGGCTTTTTCTAATGGTGTTTGTTTATCATCTTCATCATCTTCTTCAGCTAAGAAACTTGGTCCTCCTTTTTTTAATACTTCTATTTGAATATCATTTTTTACAAACTCAAAAGCTTCTTTTTCACGTGGTGATAATTCTATACCTCTTAAAATTTTATTTTGCATATGTAGCATATGCTCTTCTGTTAAATCAACAAAGTCATTCTCTCTTAATTCTTCAAACTGTTGTTCACTAAGATCTAATATACTTTCTAATGCTTCTTCAGCAATAACAGGAATATCTTTTACAACCTCTTCATTCTCAATTTTTCTATCTAAATTAACAGCTGCATCTCTAGATGCTTGTAGATCTGCTGATTCAGAATTCAATCTTAATGTTTGATTAACTACAACTTGCGGTAAGACTGTAGTAGTTGTATTTTCTATAACTGTCTCTACTGATGCATTATCTGCAAAAGCTTGTCTAAAGTTATTTACTGTTAATTGAATACCAGCTAATTTGAAAGCTGTAGTTTTATTAAAGTCTTTTAATAGTGTTTGTATTTTTTGTGTGTTTGTTAACCCCTCATCAGTTACAATCTTCTTATCAAGAAAAATCTTTTCACCAAGTTGTTCTCCTTTTATAGTATCATAAACATCTAATTGCACTTTACCAAAAGGAGCTACTTGCAATTGAATTCTATAAGCTTGATCCTTACCATTTTTCTGAGGGTTGGCAGTTATATATAAACCAGGTTTTACTTTAATTTCTCCTGTCTCAGGATCTTTTACTTCTCTACCTGTTTTTATTTCATCATTAAACTCTCTATTGTATGCTGGATCAATTACCTTACCTGTTTTATCTAGGTTTTCTTTTATAGTTTTTTGAGCTCTATCAATAATTGTAGCATGAAGATCTTGAATACTTTCTTTAGTAAACACTGCAGGTTTTATATTAACTAAAGCATATGTACCATTAGGTAATAATACAGCTGCTATATATCTATCTGAACCTCTTATCATTTTTGTCCACTGCTCTTCAGTTAATCCATCTTTAACTTTATTTCTTAGCTCGGTTGCTTCACCACCTTCTAGATTAGTAATAGATTGATCAAGTCTTTTAACTTGACCTTTAACTTTCTTTAAGTCATATATTAAATAGTTACCTTTATCATCAGCATGTTTAAACATTAAATCATTTAATGATCTAGTTTCTTGTGGTGCTCCTGGTGCTGGGTATGCTGTTACGGCACCACTAACAGAAAGACTAAACTCACCTTTATTTAAACTATCTAATAAAAACGGAGTAGAATCTGTAATTTCCAAAGCATCTAAAGCAGCAACAAAATTAGCATTTAGAGTAAAGTTGTTGTGAACTAGCTGTAATCTTTGTTCTTGTGTTAATGACTTTTTAATATTGTTAGGCACCTTAATCATGTTTAGTGCTTGTTCTCTAGTCATATCACGTGGATCAACAGAATTGCCTTGAGGATCTTCAAACAATAAATATTCATTAGGCATATATGCAAAATAATCATCTTCTGATTCTGATCTTTTTAATCCTACAGCTTCTAATTCTGCATTCATTGTAGCTAAAAGTTCTGGATCAATTATTCTAATTCCTATTTTATACTTGCTTCTTACAGTTCTAATGTATGGATTTACATCAGCATATGCCTTACCATCTTTACCCCTAATAGCATAGTAAGGTCCTATTGTACCACCTTCAGGATCTAATGATGCTTCAAATTCTAAATTAGATATTTGTTCAGGAGATAACAATGATATAATTAAATTATACCTTTGTCTACGTTGTTGATTACTTTCATTTTGATTCATGTGTGGATAAGGTTCCACAACTTCGTTGATCTCCACTCTTGATACATCAGAGGATAAATTATAATCATTTATCTCTTGTAAAGAATATGATCCTTTAAGCTGTCCTTTTCTCAGTTTTATTACTGGGCTATCATCATCATTTCTATTTACAACAGCAGGGTTATTTTTAGATTGTTCTACTATTCTTAAAACCCCTCCTTGAATTTGTTTAGGTGTGCTTAAAACTATATAAGGAACATCCTCACCAATTTTAAATAAAATCTCACCTTGATGTAAACTCATTCCGTCAAAAGGAAATACTGCTGAATCAGGTGCAGAAGCATCAATTAATCTAAGTGTCTTAACTGCTGTGCTAGCTGAAGTAGATGCTCCACGTGGTAGGTTTCCTATCTCTAATAAGCTAGAAGATAAATCTTTCCCTTGTTTATCAACCAGTTTGTATATAAATATTTCATCACCAGTTTCCTGATCATTAGTTTTTATTTTAAGTATGTTAGCAAACGTACCTTCTTTATAGTATTGTACCTGTAAGCTTCCCTTAACTGCACCACCTTCTACTACTTGCTCTGGTTGAACATCAATAATATCAGATAGTTGTAAATCTGCTTGATCTAACACTCTCTTTACTATTGCACTTTCCATCACCTCTCTTAATAGAAACCATTCTTTAAATCCTTTTTCAGATATAACATCTTTTTTAGGTACATTGACATCCATAGCATTACCTGATGCATCCGCTCTTGCTATAGCACCTGATGCCCACACTTTCTTTAAGTTATTAAATGTATTCTTAAAGTTAAGCCCTTCTTTACTATCTCTCCATTCTGGATAAAGCAAAGCATCAACTCCTTCTGTAGCTGATTTAGCTTTATAAATTCTATATTGTCTTTCAAGTAATTCATTTAGCATAGGAGTATTACTACTATTTTGTAATTCTATATCTATATCATACTCATCTAAAATTGTATCTTGATCTCTTTGAACTTCTTGTGCTATATCTGTATCTTCTTTTACCACCTCTTCTGCAGTAGTATCTTCTTGTTTTGCTCTAGAGCCTACGTATGTTCCAACTATTCTTTCAATCAATGCAAATTGTACAGTGTGCACCTCTGGTACAACTCTACCATTTTCATTATAAAAATCTTTTAGTATCAAACCATCTCCAGTTTGTAAGAACTCTTTTGATTGAGCAGGGGCAGCATAAACTCCTATTGCTGCTAATTGGTTAACTAATTCAGTTGCTTCTGTAATGCCTATATATGTTCTTATCTGCTCTTCAAAGTTCTTTTTTATATTTTTATAATATGCTTTATTAACTGCAAATTGTCTATCTGCTATTTCTTTTAGTATTTTTGGGTTATCTAAATACATTATAGCTTTGTCATATATCTTAGCTCTTTCCTCTAATGCATGGTAGTCTACCAAACTTTCTAGTGCTTCATCTACTTTATCATTATTAATAAAGTCACCTTCTGTTGAAGCCAGGTATCTCATATAATTTCTAAACTCTGATCTTAATTTTCCTTGTAAAAGTTTATTTCTTTTTATCTTTCCATTTTTAAATCTATTTTTTGGATCATCAAGAATTTCTTTTATTGCTTTAAGTCTTTTTATCTTTTGTTCTTTTACTTTATTTGTTTCACCAATACCTGTATACTGACCTTCAGTTTGAGACATCTCTTGTTCTAAAAGAAATATCTCTTGGTCAATTGAATCCATACTTGTTAGTACCCCAACATCTTTAGCAGACATTTTTTTAAATAATGGTTCATTCTCTAACTTTGCCTTAATAGATTCTTTTCTTTCTACAGCTCTATCAAAACCATCTTGTGTAAACAATGCTAAATATCTAGCGTGCTCATATCCTTGTTCATTTAAAACCTCTTCAACATATGCATTGGTGCCCTTTTTAAATGACATTCTATCATAAGGGTTAGGATACTTACTTCTAGACTTAGCAAAGTGCTCTTGCATTTGATCAATTTTCTTAACTAAATCACCAAGTCTTTTTCTTTGTTTTCTATTACCTTTTTCTGTAGGAGAAGAAAATCCTTCTGATAACTCTTCATCTGTAAGTTCTCCTGCATAATCTTCAAGCTGCTCTCTAAAATAATTACTACCCCCATTAGCAAATATAGTCATCATATTTTGGAAGGTTCCAAAATCTTGGTGATCTATAAATCCAAATATATCTCCTTCATATGTACTTTTCTTCATGCCATCAGCAACTTGCTTTTGGATTAAAAACTGAAAAGTTTGAGGGTCAAACATGTAGCCTGGATTATCAACTGAACTATTCCATGATTCATTAAATACTTTAACAGCTTTTGCTACTAAGTCTTCTTTATTAGATTGATATGTCTCATACTCTTTCTGCATTGCTTCAGTACCATACTTACCTTTAGCAGTTTTATATAAAGCTGGTATCCCTTGAAACATTATTCTTTGAGGTACTTGCACTAAACCCCCCATTAAAAATCCTGACATAAATACACTAAAGCCTTCTCCACTTAATTGATCACCCATTCCAGATAAAATCATATTATTCTGTAATGCTATACCACCGGCTAATGGATCACCTAATACTGTTTTATAATATCCTGTAGTTGCTGCAGATATTGCTTCTTGTGATACTTCTTGAACTCCCTCTGCAATATTGGCAGAAAAATATCTAAGTGTAGCTGATGCAGCCATTCCAGCATTACCTTTAATTCCTCCAGCTTTTAATTTTGCTAACCAACCTGTCATACCTGTTCCAGCATCAGTAAATACATCTTTAGCTCTACCACCTGTTGCAGTCCTAGTAGCTTTAGATTTAATAATTCTTCCACTTAATCCTTTTCTAAAAGTATCATTTAATGTTCTACCTATTGTTCTATTAAACCCACCTAAAGCATTTCCTAATACAAACCAGTTACTAGCATATATAATAGCACTATTAGCCATTTGTGTATAAAATCCAGCATTCCTAGCTTTATTTAAAATAAATTCCATTTCTTTAGGATCAATACCATAATCACCTTTGTCATTATATTCATTAATTCCAAAACGTACTATTTCATTATAAACCATTCCTGCCTCCATCTTAGCTTCAGCTACTGCATAGTTAACCATTCTTAAATCTCTATACAAACCACCTACACCATTTTTCATCAATGCTAGGTTTCTACTGTTTTGAGTTACATTTTTGGCAGTCTTAAGATTTTTCAGTGCATACATAGTATTAGGGACAAACATATTTCCTAATACTTTACCACCTGTTATAGATGCATTATAAAAATTTCTTACTGCGTCTGCACTTCTAAAAGTATTTAAAATATTTCTACTAGCTTTATATGCTCTTGTAACATCTATAGAATTAGTAATTGCCTGATAACCTCTACGTAAAATATTAGCACTACCTGCTAGAAATCCACCAACACCTGCTGGTATTCCTGCACCTGTACTTGATATTGCTGCTGATGCACCTGCTAGTGCTAATTCTTCAATGGCAATTGAGCTTAATATACCCATCGTATAAGCACTGTTTAATGCAAGATTATTAGTCCATGCTAATAAACCACCTCTATCAGAATTACCTATCATCATTTTTCTTTCAAACGTTTCTGCTATGTCAAGATCTGGAGCTGTCCAGTAATCATCACCATCAAAAATATCACCCCATGAACTATATACACTCTGAAGACCTGCACCAGCTAAACTTCTATATTGACTAAACATTCTAAGATTGTCATCCCAAATATCAGAATTTTTATTATAATATTCTGACATGTTTGCATATGGTGTAAAACCAATGTCAGCAAAATCAGGATGATTATAATATCTTAAAAATTGTGATTGATTCATATTAGTATATATAGGAGACATAGGATCTTGAGCAGGTCCAGCTGATTTAAGCTTTACTGCGTCTTCTATATTTGCAAATGTATTACTAACAGGAAGTGGGTTTTGTTGTAATACTGGATCATAAGTACCTGAAGCAAATGAAGGCCTTGTCATACCTAAACTAGCCATATTATCTATTCCGTATTTATCTATATCAGACTTATACATATCTACTGTAGATACCATTCCTGGATCAGCAGCTAATGCATCTCCTAATGCAGTGCTTTGATCACTAAACATTTCGTCAATAGGTACAAAATTAAATTGACCTTCTGGTACTATTGTTCCAAGAGGTCTTTGATCTGCAACTATTTGTTTATCTAATCCAGTCTGATCTTCCATTTATCTTTTATTTTATACCGTAAGTTTTTTCATCTAATAATTGAGCTGTTCTATTCTGATTTCTTAAGAGATTAGCATAAGCTTCAAATTGTACTTGAGTTTGATCTAAACCTCTTAAACCAAGCATTAAACCATCTGAAATATCATTAATTTTTTTTGTGTTTTTTTCCATAAGATATTTACCACCTGTTTTAGTTTTAGGATTGTATGGTACGTATGTATTAGTTTCTGCATATAGATTATATACACCATTAGATATTTTTATAATTCTATACTTAGCTGTTGGTACTAAACCATCAGGAACTACATACTCAGCAAAACCATTTCCATTTTGTATAATGGCTGTTTCTACTTTAGAACTATAAACATTTTTCTTAGCTTTAGGGTTAATAGAATTATCTTGTTCAAATACAAATGTAATACCTGGGAAGCTTGTCATAACACCATCTTTATCAAACGTTCCTCCTAATGTAATTACGTCAGATTGTGAAATAACACCGTATTGTTGATCTTTTGATCCTTTGGGTAATGAAGCTAACCATGCTCCACCAAATTCTAAGTAGTATGTCTCTGTCTCTTTAGATGGATCTCCTGTAAAACCATCAACAGGTCTATAAAATAATTTAGCCTTTGGTGCTGATTTTCCTGAATTTGCATTTACTGATTTACTATTATTTAACCAAGAAGACATTTGTTCAGAATATGCGTTAAAAACTTTTTCAGCTAAATCATTCTTCTGATAAATTTTATTTGGATCACCATCATAATCTTGTAGTTTTCCTACTATAATACCATAAGGTATACCTTTTGAATCTAAGTCTTTTATTTGCATAAGAAGATGTGACATCTCTGCATCTCCTACAGGAGTATTTATTGTAGGATCTATAGTAGCTTCATATTCTGGGTTGTTAACAGCATCACCAAAATCATCACCTTTACCTGCAAGCATTGAATTAAAATCTCCTGAAGGTGCATCACCTTTTATTCCAGATAAATATTTATTAAGGTCAGCGTTTAAAGCTGTATATACCATTAATGCTTCTTCTCTAATCTCCTTTTCATTAAGATACTTTTCTGATTTCATCTCTTGTTTAGACTCATAACCACCACCACTTGTTTTAACATCATAATATCTACCAGTAGGAACTTGTCTATCTGATATATAGAACTCATCTCCGCTTTCACCAAACCAATCTGTACTGTTAAAATTTCTAATAGATCTATTTCTAACTCCAGATATAACTGTTTTTATATAATCTTCAGAACTTCTTAAAATACCATTTTCATTTATTAAATCAGGAAACCCTGCATCAAATGCTGCCTTAACATTTTCATCAGTTTTAACTGATTCTATTCTACTCATGTTAAGATATGTTTCTTGATAATTATCATACACTTGTTCAAGAGCTACATCATGAGCTGTAGTCTGTATGTCAGTTCCATTAGGACCAAAGATTTGATTGTATGTATCATCATATTGTGTTCTTGCTGGTCCATTTAATAAATTAGGCCTGCTCTTCATTACTTCTTCAGTCTCACTAAAAACCTTTGTATATTTTTGCCAAATATCACTAATCAATTGTTTATTAGTATATTTAATTTTATCACCAATTATTTCTTGTTCTAATAAATATTCTGTAAGTTGTTGAATAGTACCTCTTTTTTCCTTCATTACTCCATCATCTCCTAATCCTATTGGTATTCTATATGTTTGATCTTTTGCTTCACTATCTCCTTCTGGATTCATTATTGAAAGGATATTAGCAATATCTCTAACTTGATTATTCATAACCTTAATACTATTCTCATAAGCCTGTACAGATGTTCTTTGTCTCATTTGAACATTCTCATCTACTTCTCCTGATACTATTCCTTCATCGTTAACTTTTTCAGGTATATCCCAAGTTCCTGCAGCACCATAGTTTACATTGTTTTGTTTAAATAGATTTCCTAACACTCTTTGATCGTCACCAACTATTTCACCTTTTGCTACTGCTAAATCATATGCTCTTCTGTCATTTTCTGCATCTCTAAAAAGATCATTTTCATCTTGAGCTTTTATCTCTGCTAATTTGTATTGATGGTTTTGTTCAGATAATGCAAGTGCATTTACTTCAAATAAATATTCTTGATCTTTTGAACCATAAAGTTGAGCAGCTGTTTTCATATCTCTCATAATATTATGATTCATAATCAAATTATAAGCTTTATTTAAACTACCAGTTAAACTACCAACAGGAGCTTCTGCTTCTCTCTTGATACCCATTTTAAAATCTAGTGCTGCTTGAGTAGCTTCAGCTACTGTCATGTTCTCTAACATAGCATTTTCAATGTCTGAGCCAGGCACAATACCATTAAGTGCTTTATAGTTATCCCAAGCTACATTAGCTTGGTTCAATCTATAATACTCTTGTCTATCTATATCTAATTCTATTTCATTTGCTGTAGTAATTCTTCTTATAGTTTCATCAGCCCATGCTTGTTGTCCTTGCTCCACACCATTAAATTGTCCAGCTTGTATACCCTGTTGAGCAAAATTTCTACTAGATACAAAAGAAGATTCTTGATAACCTCTTATTATTTGAGGGTCACTTAATAATCTTGATCTTATCATTTCTAACGCAGCTCCTGTAACTAACCTACCATTCTTTTCTTTAATAATAAAATCTGATATAATTTTACCATTGCTGTCTACTTGGAAAGTGTTTTGTTCCATTGACAAACCGCTTTCATCTAAAATATCTGCTGCTAATTTTGCTAAGTTTGGTTGTACAACATACTTAGGCACTTGCATATTTATTGCAGCCTCTGGACTAGCGTTTATAAAGTCATCCATTCTATATTGTAAACCTAATTCACCGTCTTTCCACCATTGGTTTCTTACTTCTTCATTAGGATGATCTTTTATATTTTGTGCAAAAGTCATTTGATCTCTGTAATTTGCAGTATATACTATATCTTTAACAGCTAAATCATCTTCTATAAAAGGTGCAAATACACTTTTGGCTGCATCAACATTTTTTTGTATAGATAAATCCATACCAGATATTTTTTCAATATGAGGTCCTATTTTTTCTGCATACTGATCTCTCTTCTCTTTAGTGTCTTCTCTAGATAAATCTGCATATACTACCTTATTGTATAAGTCATTGGTTGCTTTAAAATTACTGTCATACTTATCTCTTCTAGTCTGCAAAACTGCAGATAGAAATTTATAATCCGGTGTAAATGGTTTTATATCTGGTAAGTATGTGTCTGCTCCTTTTATGTATGTTGCCATAGTTCAAAATTAATATAATTTAATAAGTGTACAAAGATTATCAAATAAACTCTTAAAGTTTATACACCCATCTTTCCACTATAAAATGGTGTTGCCCATTTCCTTGTTTCTGTTCCTCTTTTTGCTCCTAAAACATTTACTGTGTTATTTGGTGTTGCTCCTGTAATACCACGCTGTTCTAAATTATCAAATTCATTTTGACCTTTAGTTCTTGTTTTAGATTCAGGACCATACACAGACTCATAGAATGCATTTACTATCTCATCAGTTGGTTGTTGACCATTGTTCTTTTGATAATCTTTTAATTTTTTGCTAAACAATGCATCTTTATCTACTTTATTATCTTCATATAGGGATCTACCGTCTTCTGTAAAGTTAATAACACCTCCTGTAGAAGGATCAATATCATAATAATCAGTTGTACTATTTAAATTAGCTGTATTAGCTCTATTACTAAGTCCTTGATTATACAATTCATTTGTCTTTGCATTTTGCCAATTGGTAAAGTTCTGTGCATTTTGTAATGTCACATTAGTATCATCAAATAATTGCTTATTCTTAGCTGCATTTAACATGTCAACTTTCATATCTAGTTGAGGTTGTAACGTAGCAACTTGATTCATAGTCTTAACATTATTAGTATTAACTCTATTAATTGCTTTTGCATTAGCATCTAAAGTTGTTCCTTGAATATTGCTTCTGTCAATAGCTTGTCTGCCATATGCACCTAATGCATTAGCCATAGTATTTTGTGCACCTAAGTTAGCATTAACTGCACCTGTATAATCATCTAATACATAATCAATTTTTTGACGTTCTACATCTTGTGCAAAAGGTAATAATAAATCATCCTTCATAGCACCAACAGTATTTATATTATTTATATCCTGTGCCCACCATTCTGCCTCTGGTTGATCTGCAACTTCTGGCATATCTGGATCAGCTGGTGGATCTGTTGGTAAATCCATTTCAAAATTTTCTCCTGAAGTTAGATCAACGTCTGCCCTAGGAGTGTTAAAAGTATGTAGACCAAGAGAACCATCAAAGCCTTGTCCTTTCTCATACCCTTCATCACCTGCATTCTTAAAGTAAGGAACATATGGTATATTTAATTCTTTTGCTTCTGCTTCTCTTGTCTTTTCTGCTAATACTTGAAACTCTGCCCACTGTGGACTATTTGCATCTGCATCATAATCAAAACCTTCTATATACATTGGACTATTTGGATCAGAAATATCATTACCCCATCTTTCCATAAAATCTGCTTTAGCGTCTGATGATTTAAGTTTATCAGTACCATAAGCATATACACCTGAATTTTTATCAGGAGTTACATCAGCTTTATATACACCATCAACTATTTGATTATTATATATAGCACCTTGATTTTTTGGTCTATTACCTCCTGAATATATTCCGTATCTATCTTCACCAATCGGTGATGCACTTAATACTTCATTCTGTGCTTGTATATCTTCATTATATACTGGAACATCTGATTTATCATCACCACTATAAACTACCTCCCCATTTAAATCAACCCTTCTATCACCACCTTTATCACTAAATCTTGACTTTCTAGGTACATCAACTACAATCTTTCCATTTACTTCTTTAATAGTAATTGTTGGATCTTGTTTTTGCATTTCAATATACTTCTGCAATTTATCATAACTTTCTTTTTGTCTTACTGGATCATATGGATTTGTATTTGTCTTAGTTTCTTCACCATCTTGAGCTCTATTTATAAAATCATTTAACTCTGTACCATACATTGCTGTTTCCATCATGCCTTGATCAGCATTAGCTAATTCCATTTGTTCATTAGGTCCAACATTACCTTGAGGATTGCCTTCTGGCATCTCCATTGTTATTGTATCTGAAGTTTCTTCTTCTGCTGGAGCTCCTTGAGCAGGTTGTTCCATATTAGACATCATAGATTGCATCATCATAAGCTCTTGTTGTTGTCTAGGAGACAATGATGCAATAGCATTTTGACGTGCTTTTTCCTCAGAAATTTGTTCTATCTGTGATGTAAATTGTAATGGGTCTACATCAACACTTAATAAATATGGGTGAGATGCTAATGGCACTCCGTCTTCAAAATCTTTTTTGGCTTCTTGCATAAAAGCTAATTTAGATAAGTCATTCATGTTTTTCTTTAACATCAACTCTGCACTTAAAGAAGATATATTATCTGCGTATTGTGAATCTAATTCACCATAAAATTCATTTAATTGAAATTTCTTAGATATTTTAGCTGGAGTTTTTTTATCTCCTTTTATATCAAACTCAGACATTTCTTCTTTACCAAACTTTAATTTAGGTGTATCAGAAAATATAAATGATTGTTCTGGCAAAAACATTGGTACACCACCCTTAGTATGTCTTGGCCCTGTAATATTATATAGACCAAATGAACCATCATCATTTAAATCTGTTAATACAGTTTCTCCACCTTCTGCTTCAATATTAGCATTATCTCTTGGTACACTAGATAAACTATATCTTACATTTTCATCACGTGAATTATTAAAGTTAGTTTCACCATAATAATTCTGTGGAGTTGTAACCAAACCATATTCTGCTTGATCACCAGTTCTCATATCACCACCATATGCCATTGACTTAGTTTCTTGAATTTTACCATCAACTAATTCAAATCCTTTTGGTAATTTATTTATTTTAATTTTTGCCATAATTATAATATTTCTATATCAGCACCAGCTGAAATTAATTTAGCTAACATTGCTGCATCTACATTTACTGTCTCACCACCTTCTTTGTTTTTTGGTATAGACATAAATGATACTTGATCCATTGTAAAAGGATTATTAGGTATAACATCAAAAATATTATTGTAATCTACATCACCTTTATATCCAGCATCATACATTTTATTACTAAGTGCACGTTTTCTACTATTACCTCTAGCTGGATTAGGAGCCCCACTACTAATAATAGTATCATTCTGACTATCAAAATTATACATATCAATCATGTTTTGTATAATGTGTTTTGTTTCTTTTTTATTAAAATCACCACCTGCATTATTAAATGCATCTTTATATTCTTTACCATCATTTGCTTTAGCCATTTCTCTTTTAATGACCCTATCTCTGTTTGCTAAATATGCTGCCTCACCTTCTTCACCACCATACTCTGCTTTATTTTGTTTAGCTATTGCTTCTTTTATAACTCTGTCTCTATTAGCTAAATAACTATTCTCACCACCTTTCTTAGTCATGTATAAACCAGTTGTTCTATCTGCTTCAGATCCATCTAGTCCAGTATTTACATTATTTTTTCCTCTTACATTAAAACCATCTACTTCAGTAGCATATATGTTATCTGCCACAACAGAATCTCTATTGTCTTGTTTAGCATCTTCTATAGCTCTATCTTCATAAAAATCATTAATAACACCAGCACCTTTATAAGCAAAATTACTAACGTCATCAAAAGCTTGTACAACATTACTATCAAAAAGCCTTTCTCCAAATCCTTCTAGTCCGCCAAAATCAGTTTTTAATTTTGGTTGATTTATTTCACCATACAACTCATCTGCTGATTTACCTTCATAGTTACTCATTAAAAATTCACCCATATTAAAATCAGGATCATCAGGATTAAAACCTGGTAGAAGTTGGATGTTTGACCCAAAACCTTGATTTTTATTGTTGTCGTTTAGTGCATTAAAACTGATATCTTTTGGACGTTCTACACCACTAATTGTAAAATCAGTTATATCAAATGGTTTAAAAATTGATTCCTCTTTCTCATCACCATCTTGTGCTTCAGGCAAAAGCAAATTTGACATTTGTGATGTAGCACCTTGTCTAATACCAGTCATACCACCAGCTGCTTTTTCATTTAATGTTTTTTGTAATCCTTCCCACGTAGCTTTTCCTATTCCTTTTAATCCTTCTGAACCCTTTATAAAAAAATCATTAATTGGATTAGAATCAATTTTCTCTAGTAAACGTTCAGATTCTTGAAGACCTGCATCAACAACATTACCAACTGCATCAAGCTTATCATCTGCTGTTGGATTCTCTACAAGAAATTGATCAACATACCTTTTTGCAGCTATAGCATTTTTTGGACTCATGTCTACTTCAAGATTATAATCTGCATCAGCATATTTTAAATACTTGTTTCTATCTGATTTAGAAGTTATTTTAGGTGAGCCATCCTCATTTGTATCAAACAAAGTATCTTCTTTGCTCATCCAGTTTTGGAATGAACCTTTTGCTAATCCATCTTCATCTTTCTCTGTAGAAAACATATCCTCATATCCTTCCATTAAAACATTAGCTGCATTACCTATACTAAAATTACCTCCACTATTTAAAGCAGTAGGGTTAAAATATAATGGGTTTGGTTTTATGCTATTATCACTTGATCCTTTATTAGTACTATAGATTATATCATCTTTATCTTTTCTTGTTCCTTTAGTATCAACTATATTCATATTAGAATCATTGACAAAAGATGATATATTACCTGCTACTTCATCTCCCACTCTTGCTTTTTTCATTATTTTGTTTTGCACAGAATCTGGTAGTGCACGGAATCCTTCATTGTCTGGTTCTCCACCCTCTTCCTTTTTCCATCCAGCAGCATTCTTTGCAAAATTAGCCATCTTAACTACAGATGGGGGGTACTTATCTTTATTACTTAAAACTTTATTAGCTGCTTCTTGAACAGCCATACCACGTGCTTTAGCCCATCTAGTAAATTTACCTTTGTTTTCTGGCTTAATTTCTATACCTGACTTAGCCATCATTTGTTGTTCAGTCTCTATAGTTTCTACTGCAACAGGACCTTGTTGATTGTCTTGTTGATCTCTTGCTAATTGTTGTGGATTATTATTTATTTGTTCAGCAGTGGCTTTTCTTTTTTGATTGATCAAAGCTACACTTTCAAATAATGATGTAACATCTTCTTCTATGTATCCAACTTGCATTAATGCTTGAGCAATCATTGTTTGATCAACTTCTTGTTCCATTAAACGAATTATAATATCTTCTGCTTTTTGACCCTCTTCCATTGAGCTAGCAAAAAATGTTGAAATTTCTTGTATAGCAGGATCTACCTGTGGCTGTGCAGGTTGCATCATAGACTCTTGTTGTCCACCACCCATTTGTTTTACACTTTTTTTGTTTACTTTCAAACTCATAATATTATATTATTAATATACAAATAATTAGGGAGATTCACTAATCTTTAGGGTTTAAGAATTGTTTACAAGATATGTCATTACATAATTTGCTGGACTCATTCCTAGTTCTTTTGCCTCTTTATAGTGTTTTCTATTTATTTTATCATATATGTTTATAGCTGCCTTCTCCATTGGTGTACCATCATAACCACCTGATATGTATCTTTCATACATCATCATCTCACCTCCATATGCTTTAATCTTTCTTTTATTCTTTCTACGTTTATATTTTTTTACTGAACCACCTTCTTTGTAATACTGTCTTATAATTGATAAATATTCTTGTGGCGTTTTATTTTCTACAGGTTTACCATTCTTATCTTTTGCTCTATCAGGTCCATACATGTTTGGTAATGCTTCCTCTAAAGATTTACCATCTCTTATAACATCACCTAAAAATATCCTAGTACCTTTTCTTCCTAAAAAATTAGCTAAGCCTATTATATCTTCATATGAATAATCAAACTCAGTAATTTGTGGTGCATATTCATTTGTAAGATCCCAAGCATCTCTAAGTAAAGGTGTTGTTTTATTTGGTTTAAAACCAATTTTAAGTCTATCTTCAAACAATCTATTTTGTGCATCTAAATCTTTTGCAAATTCTTTTCTTGTTCCATCATATAATTTCCCTTTTTTAATTTCAGAAAACTTTTGACCATATAAACCAGTAGCTGTAGATTGTTTGTTTAACATTAATACTCCACCTATACTTTCTGCCTGAGAAATACCTTCTTTCAACCCATCAAGATCAATAAAGTCTATAGTCTCCTCCCAAGTTGCAGGAGCTTTATACTTATTAGTTTCTTCTATATAATTTCCTACAGGTCCTAATTGTGAGTCCGTAGTATATCCTTCTTTTTTAGGAAAAATTGCACCTGCATCCCAACCTAATCCATCTTGTGCTTTAGGAAGAGATAATTCTCCACCTTCTGCAAATTCCGTTTTTATTATTAAATTAGGAAGATCTACTTTATATCTTAATGCTTCAGCTAATTCAGCTGAATAAAATGCATTATTTTTAGGCACTGCTTTATCATGTTTTTTTACTACAGCTCTTTCTGATATACCTGCTTTATCTAACATTTTATTTATTTCTGCAGTATATTTTTCAGCTTCAGATTTAGTAATCATACCTAAGTCGTTCACATCAATATCACTTAAACCTCTTGACATAGTGTTCATATCAATTCTACCAGAATTAGGTACATGGCTAAACATCTTCTTTCTAATTAAATTCACCATAACCTTATAGCTATCCAAACTTAATGATTGAGCAGTACCTAAAGTTTTACCTTTTGGTATATACTCAAATGCATATTTTAAAACTCTACCTGCATCCATCGGGCTTCCCATAGCAATGTCCATAAAATAATCAGGAGAGTTTCTACCTTTTAATAAATTAATATTAGGAGCTTGATTTTTTGTAAGTGTCATCATCCCTCCATTTGTTGTTCCTGTAGCTTTATTAATATCATATATGCTTACCTGAAAATCATCAATACCACCTGTTATTTCTACTCCAAAATCTGAAAATCCTTTAGTTGATCCAGGTATTGTACCCCGAAACATTTGTTGATCATATGGAGAATTGACAGGAAATATATGTTGGTCAAATGTAGTTTTAGGTAATCCATATTTATTTATAGTTGTACCTCTTGTAAATTCAGGGGTAATCTTTTTAAGAATATCATCTGTACTATTGGGAATTGTTTTAAGTACGTTTGCTACTTTAGGACCTTTAGTAAAAGCACTTTTAATTAATCCAGCACCTACATAAGTGCTTGGATCAGTAAAAATATCTACAGCTAAACCACCCCAAAAATTCTCAACAAGTGGTTTACCTTCTGTGTCAGTAGTTCCTGATACAGTTTTAAGATCTCCACCATTCCAGTTTGTAAAAGAAAAATCTCCTGAAAAACCAGGCATAGCATCACTAAAATTAAATTCCTTATCTCCTCTTTCACCAAAGTATTCTACTGCTTCAGCCATTAAGTTTGCTGGAACACTTAGTATATCTAATGCATTAGAAGCAAGTGCTCCTGCTCCTCCTCCTGTTTCTGTACTTCCAAATAACCAATCATAGTTTCCATCTTTTGCCATATCTGTTATACCTGCAGCATCATATCCATCTCCAAGTACTCCTGTTGAACCTTCTGGACGTAAACCATATGCATCACCCATCATTATTGAATTTCTACCAAACTGTGCCTTTGGTAATGTATTGCCACCTTCTTTAAATCTCAAAGGCCCATCTACATTATCACCTACTCCACCAGGAAACGTCTCACCCAATTGTTTAATTCTACTCCATAAACTTTTATCTAAATGTTTTTTTACTAACTCTTGGTCTATCTTTTCTCCTTTTGTAATACCTTCTAAAAACTTATCCCATTGTCCTGAGTCACCTCGGTATAAACCTTTCATTTCATTATACTCATCAGTCATATCAGAAATAATTCTTTTCTGATCTTTAGCTCCTCTATTAAATAACTGATATTCTGAAAACATATTTAGAAAAGCTTCATCATGAAGTTCTTTAGTATCAAAACCTTGTCTTTCAAAATCATCTGTTAATTTTCCCATTTTCTTTTCTACATCTAACAGTCTTACTTCAGCTCCTATTACTTTATCTTTTGCAGCTTTCCCTAATTGTAAATATTCTTTTCTGAGTTTTTCTATGTTATCTATTGCTTGCTGTTTACTACTTCTTCTCCAATTCAAACCATCCCAATATTCTGTTTGTCCTTCTTTATTTAGACGTGTACCTGACATTCCAGATTGAATATTATCTTTAGCAGTATTTAATTTTTTTGGAACTTTTTTAAATTGTTTTGCAACTTCTTTAAACAATTTAGCCCATCCTCCCCCAGAAACCGCTTGTGGAAGTTCAACACCGTCCTTTGCAAATGTAGATTGATTACCATCTTCCATAGCCACCTCATTCATAAATTTAATTAGATTGGGGGATATTTTTTGATTTAATTCTTTATTATTTAATTGATCATTATTAAGTTGTTGCTGTTGATCTATTTCATATTGTCTATTACTATTCTCAATAAACTTATTATTATTATCTCTTGTCTTCTCTAAAAACTGTCTAATATCAGACATACTGCTTTTGAGTGTATTAACTAATTTTTTTTGTTTTTTAATATCAGCTTTAGTTTCAAATTTTTGATCAGGGTCTTGATTGTAGTATTCAATAAAAGCATCTCTATCTTTTGCTCTAAGATTTAATACAGCCTGAGTAAATAAATCATCACGCCAAACATTGTTATCTAAAGCAGTATTAAAACCTTCTCTATTTTGCTCTTGCAATTTTTCTGCATTAGGTTCATAAGCCCAAGAACTAGCATCATCAAACCTATTAGGTGGTACAAACTTATTATTGAACACATCTTTTTTAGGATCATAGTTAGGATCATTTTTAAGATCATTCATATAACTATTTGCAAGTTCTTTATTAAATTCATTTCTTCCACCTTTTCTGTTTGGTCTATAGTCTCCTTTTAATTTAAATTTATTATTATAAAATTCACGTCTTGTATCATAACCACCTGTACCACTTAGTATAGTATTTAAATCATCTATTTCTCTTTCAAAAGATTGTTTTGTATCTCCATAGCCAGTATACTTATCTGCATTCTTACGTACATTTTTATCTTCTTGAGATACATTTGCTTCAGAGTTTTCAAACTCTATATCTCCCCATTCTTTAAAATCAGTTCCATAAGCTTGATTATATTGTTTAACTGCTTCTCTTTCTGCCTTTTTTCCTTTAAAGTTTTTTATAGGTCCAAATGCACCAAACAAACCGTCCTCCTTTGGTCTATCATCACTTATATCATCATAGGTTAATCTATAATCATCAGATGTTTTCTTAAATTCATTATAGATAGTTCTTATAGCAGCATCATCTTTTTTTTCATACCAACCTTCAGGTCCTACTTCAATACCTTTTGATTTTAATAAAGCTGTAATTTTTTCACCAGGCATATCATTTTTACCATCAAGTACATCTTTTAATTCTCTAGTATCACTGTTTGCATTAAAATAATTATTTTGTGCTTCTTGTCTTTTTTCAGACCATTCATTCCATTTCTTACTACCTTGTTTAGTGTTATCTAAAGATTTTTTAATTCTTTCAAATGGTCTTTGACTAGTATTACGCATATCAGCATCACCATAAGAAGTTGAAAAATCCTCATATCCTTTATTACCAAGAAAATCATTTATTTTTTCATTTGTATAATCTGTATAATAATCCATTTTGTTAGGTAACTTACCTGGCTCTTTAACGGTGCCATCAACTAATTCATTTATACCCAGACCCTGTGGTAAATAATCAAATCCTTTGTTAAATGATATACCACTATTAACCATTTTATCTACATCTGCTTGAGTAAAAGGACCTTTGCTTGGGTCCCATATACCAGCGTCTAATAATGCTTGTTCTAATTGTGCTTTCTGAGATTTAATTTCAAATGGTTGAGTAGCATACTTTGTAAAGTCTTTATCTTTAGAATTAGGGTTAAAAGGATTATCATCAGGTGCATTATCAAAAAAACTATTATGATAATCATATGATTGATTATATAAAGGATTTCGTTTAGAACTGCTTAATGGTGAACCTTTTAAACTATTTAATCTATGATTTATTTCATGTTGTATAATACTATCTTCCATAGAAGTTCCATCTTCATTGTTTATTGTAGTAAAAGGAGCTTTTTGTGAAGCGTCTCTTGCAATATAAATATTACCTCTTGTAGGGTTGCTTGTATCAAAAGTATCAGATCCTGGACCTACTTGATTACCTGAAGCATCAATTTGATCATACCCACTCATCATAAATCCAGCCGCTGATGGATCAGGTACATTCTGAGTATAAAAACCTGTGTTACCTTCATTTGCTCCAAATGTTAATTGATTATTTAAATCAGAAACCATCCCGTCTAATTGCTCATCATTCAACTCTATATCATGAGCATTTAAATATTCTTTTTTTAATCTATCTCTATAAGCTGAAGAATTAATTTTTTCTTTATTCTGTTCATTAATCTTGCTTAGATCAACTGGATCTAAATGCTTAGGTAAATTTCCTGTTTCTGCTTTAGGTAATGTTTTAACTTTACCGTTCTCAGTTCTAGCATATCTTGCTTTGCTTGTTTCCATGCTAGGAATAAGTTTACCTGAATATGATTTACCTTTCCATTTCCAACTTACTGAACCTCCTGATTTTGCAAAAGGTTTATTTCTTTTTTTATCATAGTCAAAATTTCTTAGCTGTGTAGTCAAATTTCCACCATCTTGTGCCATTGGTATTTCAACTACTGAATCTCCAGGAAACTGGTAATCGTTCTCAGGGAACATCATTTGTGAATTACCTAAGTTATCTGTACCTAATACAGGAAAATCAACATCTTTCATAGTAATATTTCCTGACTCAATAATATTAACTGGATTGGTTACGTCATCACTATAATTTTTATAACCTTCAATAGATATGTATTGTGTAATATCTACTAAAAATTCATTTGGTCCTCCCTTTAATCCTACGCTTTTTCTATTTTTCATTTTATCTCATTGATAATTGTAACTTAGTATTATTTAATCTTAGTAACATTTTTCTATTTCCTGATACATTTCTTTTTAATATAACTTGATTAGAATAGTGTCTAAACTTCTTACGTTGAGTAGGAGGTTTATTGTAATTAAGATTACCACTATTTAAAGTTCTTATATATCCATTACACTGAGTCTTAAATACAGATTGCTCAACATTTGTAAACTCACCTCTATCGTTTGTAATATCCCAAAACTGATTGAATCTAAATTTGTGTTCTACTTTCTGTGCAAGTATGTCTATACTATTTATATTGATTGTTGGAAAATCTAAATTACCCCAAGGATTATTTACTGGTTGTTGATTTAGAATTAAAAATCCTGATGTTTGGTCATTGTTATAAACAATAGCTGAATCAAAATTAAAATTTAAATCTTCCCATTTGTCACCCCCACACATATTATATTGTGGATCTCCTTTATATACATATGTTTCTAATTGATATTCAAAACTTCTTACAGTATTAACAGCTTGACCTGTATTAGATATTATGTCTATCATCCAAGGATAGTTTACAGTATAATAATTAGCAAATAAATCACACCTATAATTATGTTTCCAAAACCCACCTGTGTCATAGTTAGCTGTTGTAGTATTTATTGTTCCTGATGGTGTACCTTGTTCACATAACTGAGTTATAGTATTATAATTATATCCTGGAGGACACTGTGGTATTGTACCTGTTATAGTTTTAGTAGTAAAAAAATGATTAATACTTGGTATTGCTAATTCAGGATGCCAATCATGAAATGAAATCCAAGCTTTAGTTTTAGGATCATAACTAACCGTCCATGAACAATCATCAAAATATATTGGATCTCCTATATCAACAGGAACTCTTACACCGTTTGGTAAAGATATTGTTACAGGTTTAGTTGTATTATCAGTCCATGATGCAATACTTTGAAAATCCGGTTTCAATTGATAATCTCTTTTCATAAAATATACTATATCATCTACAGAGTCATACATTACTTGACAACCAACACCATAAACTGGATTATCTGTCCATACTGAATTTTCTGATTCAGGAATATCTTTTATAAAACGTGATGGTAAATATTTAGCAAACCACCATTTCATTCCATTATTAGAAATAGGATCTAAACCTTTACCTCCGTAGTTAAATATTTTACCTTGTTGTTGTGATATAAAAAATAATCCTAAAGGAGTATTTATAACCCCTCTTAAACTTTCACATGAACCATATTCATTTGATATATCTGCATTAGCTACATTTTGAAACGGTTGACTAAATAAACCTCCATCACCTATAGTTAATTTAGTGTCTAATTGAGTTTTAAGTGTATCTAAACCTTGAAACATTTGTGGTGATAAATATGGAAAAAATATCAATGCCCCACTTTTGTTTATAGGTTTTATAACACTTACTGCATTCTTAAAATCTTTATAATTATTATTTAAAAACACTCTCCAATAATCTTTCTTAGACTCTTGTTGTGCTTGTAAAGAATATATTAATCTCTTAGGATAACTTACAAAACAATTTTCTGCAACTAATGGATCATAGTCTCTTGGTTGTATATTTGCAAAACTACTTAATTGTGTAGGAAATTTAGAAGGACTTAATGATTCATCATACTTATAAAAATTATCATCTTTTTCTATCTGAGCATGGAATAATTCATCTATATCATTATTCATATATGCATCATAAATCTTTTTAGATGGAGTATCTTCCCAATCTCTATGATCTAAATTTATTTCTGATTCTACAAAGAAATCTAATATACCATTAGTATGAGTATACATATATGCAAACTCCATTGCAAATGCTGGATTAGGATCATTACTATTACCAAATATATTACCCCAACTTTGATTACATGAAGAACCACCTCTATCTAAATAATATAAATCATTAGGAAAAAGAGCAGTTAGCCCACTAGTATTTACTATACCAAAACTAACTATTTCATTTGCAAGTGGTGTTATATCATATCTTTGTGAATTCATCCAATAACGTGGGAAAGGAATATTGACATACAATGAATAATCAAAAGTATAATCATCCGGTTGTCCTAATAAATAATTACTAAAAATAGGCATAATAACTTTTTCTGTATATCTACCTATAAAAACATCTCCAGAAAATATAGGATCACTTGTGTATTGAGTTGCTAAAGGTGGAGGTGGTGTCGTTGGATCAGCATTTAATAATTGAACACAACCTCTCATTTGAATTTGTTTTATACCATCCAACTGACCATATTGATTATCCATATTATATTTAAGAGCTCCATAATATGCTGATATAGTACTACTTCTTTTTCTTTGTGGATTTTTTTGATATTTTTGATTACTACCAGTTGTTCCTGGTGTTGACACTACATTACCAGAAGCATTTATACTTCCCCCTACTACAAAATTAGATGTATCATTTATAGTAGGTGCAGTAGTTATTCCCCCTCCACCTAAAGCTACAGCTACTGTAGTAGGTCTAAATAAATTATTAATTTTATAATTACCATTTTCAAACATTTGAAAAGATGAACCTAAATAATTTGAATCTTTATTTTTATATCTCCATCTACCATTTGTTTCATTATTGTAATTAGTAAATAAACCATAAGAATTATATTTATAAGCAAAAGAAGAATGTTGTACTAAATTATATATTAAATCTATTATTTCATTACCCCCTATTGCAAGATTTGCTTTAGATGTTTGTAAACCAATAACCATTTTAAGAAACACAGGCATGGCTGATAAGCTACTATCTTGTGAAACTGAATTTTCTTCATAACCACCCATCATCCCAGGTACAAGTCCAGTAGCTGAGTATGCTACACTTTGGGCAGCCATAGTAATTTTTTGTGCAACACCACCGGTGTATAGGTCAGTAATAGCACCTGCTGTATCTAATATTTCTGTTAATAGAATATTTACTAAAGTGTTTGGAATTTGAGCTCCTCCTACTGCACCTATATAAACACCTGTTGCTATAGGATTAGGTGCACTAAAATACCCAAAGTTTGCTCCAGCTATTCCACCTATAGCAGATGGAGAATCTATATTACCACGTCCACTGACTAATTTACGTTTTTTTGTTCCTCTTGTTTGATGTATTGCATAACCCAATCCTATAGCAGCTCCAATAACTGCTGCACCACCTCTCAATAATTTATTTTGAGGATGATCTTCAGACGCTTTAAAATAACCACTTGCTTTACCATCATACTCTCCATATAATCTAGTTTCATATGCATTTAAAAATGGTTTAGTAAACATCAAATCTGGTGATGCAAATGTAAATACTTCTCTAGAATATCCTTTCAATGGTGCAAACCCATTTATTGATTGACTAAAACTATCACAACCATCCGTTCTATTAGTAGAACCTGCTGCAACACCATCATGAAAATATACATCTGGTGTTAAATCATTATATGGATGATTAGGATATAAACCTTGAACACTACCTCCAATTAAATTATCTGGATTAGGTATATCATATTCACGCATATTTCTAAATAAACCTTTTGCAAGTATAGATCTAGCACCTTGTCTTGAACCTCTTAATATTTCATAACCTACTACATTAGGTATATATGTACCATCATTATATGTTGGTCTTCCTATATTAGTAAACTCAACACCTAAAATATTAACTACATTATTAGGTACATCAGCAATGTGCAAAGGGGATGTAGCTCCTCCAATTTCTTCTGTTGGCATTTTATGATGCCTAATAGGTTTACCACATAAATCCTCACATGCACCGTTCCATATATCAGGTCTATTAACAGGATATAATTCTGATGATTCCCAATAAGCCATTTCACCTCTAGCAATAATTGTACTTCCATCAGGTTGAACTTCATTTAATCCTGATGCAGTTACATTTCCTGTGTTATAAATTTTATATACTGGTTCTGACCCAGAAGGATCTATTGCATTAGGTGAACTTATTAATGCATTTTCCATATTACCATTATACATTTCTGGTGCTCTACCAGGTATATGATATGATGATGATCTTTCTCCTGTATTATATATCCATCTTATAAAAAATGCATATTGTTCATCTCTTAAAAATCCCATTTTATTACCCCCTAAAGAATAATAATTATCTGGAACTTGATTAATAACCCAATTAGCTTTAATACAGTTAGCAATAGGTTGATAATTAAAATCAAACTGTTCAGTTGGTCCC
>TARA_R110001592_G_scaffold110989_2_pt1 | contig 38452 bp, 32 predicted proteins | sample TARA_R110001592 | Tara Oceans TARA_R110001592 (sample SAMEA4398387) | marine metagenome | biome: Polar Biome; feature: [SRF] surface water layer (ENVO:00010504); material: water (ENVO:00002006), including particulate matter (ENVO:01000060) such as... | depth 5 m | reverse complement strand
CCCCGTTATGTTGAAAGCCACCTCGGGTGGCGGTGGTCGCGGTATTCGGCGCTGCGACAGCGAGGCAGATCTCCTTCGGCAGTTTGATCGGGTAGTGTCTGAGGCCACCAAAGCCTTTGGCCGCGCCGATGTGTTTATGGAAAAGTGCATCGTTAATCCCCGTCATATCGAATCTCAGATACTGGCTGATAGCCAGGGCAATGTGATCCATTTATTTGAGCGCGACTGCTCAATTCAACGCCGCAACCAAAAGCTCATTGAGATTGCGCCATCGCCCCAGCTGACCCCTGAGCAGCGTGCTTATATTGGCGAGATGTCGGTGCGCGCTGCCGAAGCGGTTGGCTATGAAAATGCGGGCACCGTAGAATTTTTACTCGCCGACAATCAAATCTATTTCATGGAAATGAACACCCGGGTTCAGGTTGAGCACACCATCACCGAGCAAATTACGGGGGTGGATATTGTCCGCGAACAAATTCGCATCGCCTCGGGTTTGCCGCTGGGGTATCGCCAGGAAGATATTTCCTATCGCGGCTTCGCTATGCAGTTTCGGGTTAATGCCGAAGACCCCAAAAATGATTTCTTACCTAGCTTTGGCAAAATCAGCCGCTACTATGCGCCGGGTGGTCCGGGGGTGCGGGTCGACACGGCGATTTACACCGGTTACACCATTCCCCCGTATTTCGACTCCATGTGTCTCAAACTGGTTGTCTGGGGTTTAACCTGGGATGAGGTCTTAAACCGGGGCGCCCGAGCTTTAAATGATATGCGCTTGCAAGGGGTGAAAACCACGGCGGCCTATTACCAGCAGATTCTTAAGCACCCGGATTTTCGCGCCGCAAACTTCGATACCAGCTTTGTAGAAAGTCATCCCGAACTGACTCAGTACTCGGATAAAAGTCGCCCTGAAGACATTGCGCTGGTGGTGGCTGCTGCCATTGCTGCCCACGCCGGCCTGTAAGATAAAAAGGATATTATGATGAGCCAAGATAAAGCTGTTCTGATTACTGATGTTGCACTGCGCGATGGTCATCAGTCCTTGTTGGCAACGCGAATGCGCACCGAAGATATGTTGCCGGTATGCGCCCAGTTGGATGCGATAGGGTTTTGGTCGCTGGAAGTCTGGGGCGGTGCAACCTTTGACGCCTGTGTGCGTTTTTTGAAAGAAGACCCCTGGGAGCGCTTGCGTAAACTGCGCGAGGCTCTGCCAAATACGCAATTACAAATGTTGCTGCGCGGCCAAAACTTGCTGGGCTACCGCCATTACGCCGACGATGTGGTTGAGGCGTTTATTCAAAAATCCGCCGATAATGGCATGGATATTTTCCGTGTATTCGACGCCATGAATGACGTGCGCAATTTACAAACAGCTATTGCCGCGGTTAAAAAATCGGGTAAACACGCCCAGGGCACACTTTGCTACACCACCAGCCCGGTTCATAACACCGCAAAATTTGTCCAGCAGGCCAAAGACATGGTGGCGATGGGGGTGGACTCCATCGCGATTAAAGACATGGCGGGTTTGTTAACGCCAATGGCAACGTCTGAACTGGTTAAGGCCTTAAAAGATACGGTAGATGTGCCGCTGGCGCTGCATTCCCATATGACCTCTGGCCTCGCTGGTTTGTGTCAGTTGAAAGCGATTGAAGCGGGTATCGATATTATTGATACCGCCATGTCGGCGTTTGCCAATGGCACCAGCCATCCGGCAACTGAAACCATGGTCGCCGCCTTAAAAGGCACGCCCAGAGATTCTGGTTTGGACCTGCCCGCGCTCCAGGAAATTTCTGTAAAACTGTGGGAAGTGCGCAAAAAATACCATCAGTTTGAAAGCGAGTTCACCCGCGAAGATGTCAGCGTGCAGATTAACCAAGTGCCCGGTGGCATGATGTCAAATCTTGCCAATCAGCTTAAAGAGCAGGGCGCCTTAAATCGGATTGGCGATGTTTTTGCTGAAATCCCCGCTGTGCGTAAAGACTTGGGTTATCCACCTCTGGTAACGCCAACCTCACAAATTGTTGGCACCCAGGCGGTAATGAATATTCTGGCCGACAAGCGCTACACAACGATCACCAACGAAGTGAAGCGCTATCTGCAAGGTCATTACGGCGCCGCACCCGCTGAAGTAAACAAAGAGCTGCGCGCTAGGGCGATTGGCGCTGAGGATGTGATTGATGTGCGGCCGGCAGATTTGCTGAAGCCGGAATTAGTTAAACTGCGCAAGGAGGTTGGCGACTTAGCCAAGTCTGAAGAAGACGTGCTGACTTACGCGATGTTCCCTGACTTGGGTCGCACATTTTTGACCGAGCGTGAAGCGGGCACGCTGGTTCCCGAAGCGCTTGAACCTATTGGCCAAGCAACTCGTCCGGTGAGCGAAGGCGGCGTGCCCACCGAGTTTGTCGTTGATGTGCATGGCGAGAGCTACCAAGTTGCCATTACCGGTGTTGGCATCAAAGGCTCTGGTAAACGTCATATTTACATGACCTTGGACGGTATGCCTGAGGAGGTTGTGTTTGAAGCCCTGAATGAATACAAGGCCGAAGGCAGCAGTGGCCGTAAATCGGCCAGCAAGCCGGGTCATGTTAGTACCAATATGCCGGGTAATATTGTTGAGGTATTAGTTGCCGTGGGCGATACCGTCACCGCAGGTCAGGCGGTCTTAGTCACCGAAGCCATGAAGATGGAAGCAGAAGTGCAAGCGCCAATCAGCGGCACAGTCACTGAGATATTTGTTGCCAAAGGCGACCGGGTAACGCCGGGTGAAGTGTTAATAGAGATAGAGGCGGGGGCTTAGTATTTCTAGCGTTCATCATTATAAATGATGAACGCTACTATTTTTATGGAGTAGAGCTTGCGCTCTATGTAACCCCCCATAAACACAGCACAGTCTAATGCTCTCCAATCAGCCCCGTATTCAATATCGAGTGCGGGGTTTTTTTATGGCTACAGAAAACTGCGCTGAGTCTTAGACTAATTACGGTAGATGGTTTGAATTAAATGAAAGCCAAACTGGGTTTTCACGGGGCCATGTACTTCTAAAACAGCTTCTTTAAATACCACATCGTCAAAGGGCTTAACCATTTGGCCGGGACGGAACTCACCGAGGTCGCCGCCTTTTTTACCAGATGGGCAGTCAGAGAACTTCTTCGCTAATTCGCCAAAGTCACTGCCTTTGGCTATTTGGTTTTTTAAATCTTGGGCTTGTTGTTCGGTTTTTACCAGAATGTGGCGAGCGCTAGCAACGGTCATGAATTAATCCTTGTTGTATGGTTTTCGGCAATTATAGCAGGGCGCGGTCCTTAATTGCCCACTTACTAGGCTGCGGTGGGTTTGATGTGGAGAGATAGTCCTGTAGACGGGTTCAATAATAACAGTAGTACGGTGCTGTCTTATTTGGCGCGCTACACTCACCGCATAGCGATCAGTGATACTCGGCTGGAAGCGGTCAGTCGAGATAGCGTAAGCTTCCGCTACAAAGATTACGCGGCAGGTGGGACAAAGAAATCATTGGCATTAAAGGGTGAGGAGTTCGTTCGCCGTTTGCTACTGCATGTACTGCCCCATGGTTTTATGCGAATCCGTCACTACGGCTTCATGGCAAATGCATGTCGGCGGAAACGCCTGAGCGAGATACGGCGCTGTTTGAATGGAGTGCCCTGCACAACAGCCGTCGTGGCAGACGCTAGTCCGGCAGCACAGCCACAGCCGTGCTGCGTAGTCTGCCCTCAATGCAAACAAGCCGCTTTGCGTATTGTGGGAGAACGCCCTTCGCAGGGCCGACGACGATGATGCGGACACGCAGTAGATAGCATTACATCAATCGCATTAAACAGCACAGTACGCCACGCCGCTGGGGTGGTGTGTGGACATTTGCCTGAAAAGTGCTTAAATAGAGCTAGAATCTGCACGTCAGCACCACGCTACAATAGGGAAATACCAGAAATGGATCAGACGACTAAGGATGGTTGGCCTTCAATGGCTACCGTAGATACGGGTGTTCTAAAAATAATCCCCAATAATAGATGCCACCACCACAAAGCGGCTCAGTCCAACAGACGTTTATATGTCGTGCTGCGCACAACAGATAAACGCTAAGTAGTTATGAATAAGAATCTGGGAGTAAATTGGAAATTGAAGTTTCTTTGGCTGTGGACTAAACGGTACAAGCATGCATTGCGGGTTATAGGCGGTCTATTTTTTTGCTGTGCTCTTATTGCTGGCGGGTTTTGGATCGTAGGCTTTGATATTGAGCCCATAGCTTTCGTATTCGGACTGTTAAGTTCGCTTTTCTTGGGCAGCCCTTCCATCGCAGAGTATTTTCTACCTGAACGCAAGCCTGTTCGAGAAATGACATTTGAAGAAATTCTAGATTTTATACCTACAACTCATCCGAAAGATGATTGGCATGGAATTTCCAGAGAATGGGCCAGCGAACGGTTTTTGAGAGAAGATCCCCGACTTCGATTCAGGGCGAAATTTATAGACGACGGAGTTCAGCGCGAAGATTTTAAAGAACAATGGGCAAATGGCTTTCCAGACCAAAAGGCCACAGGCTACTGGTATGAGCTGTATTACGATGGAGCTTTCCTTGATAGGTTCATACTTGTGTCGGTAGATGGAGCTAGAGCGGACCTTCCACCGCCCGATCTGAAAACAATGACGATTAGTCCTTTCGCCTACAAGGTCGCAAAAATACACGATACCTTGGATAACGTAGATGAGTATTTAAATCGCGCAGGAATTTTAGTTGAAAATTCATAACAAGGCGCGTCACACGGATGCCCTTTACGCCGCTTCGCTATGTAAAGGCCAGCGGTGCGCTTTGCGTTATGTGTCTATGTTGCTATAGGTAACCTAAGAGCAACGAAGGTAAAGATAAGGAAATATTATGGCCAGCGTTATCGCAGAATATCGAAGGTTTCTCGAAGCTTTAGCTTTAAGGCCTGTAAATGAAGATATTCGACGCATGGCAAACCTAGTGTATTCAAACCTCTCTCATCTTGCGCAAGTAGGCGCAACGCGCAGAGCAAGATCTTCACGACTAGCCCCAATAGCTATAAACCATCTGGCGAGAACTTCTCCTGATTTGCCGGAATTTAACCATTTAGATAGAGATGGACAAAATCACGGACGGTTGCACGAACTAAGCGTTGGCCCATTTCGCGGTTTCACAAATCAAGAAGTATTTGACCTTAACAAATCAATTACTCTTATTTATGGGGCCAACGGCACAGGTAAAAGTAGCTTATGTGAAGCACTCGAAACTGCATTGCTTGGATCTATAAGTGAGGCACAAGTAAAGCGTATTAATCATAATAGTTACTGTAGAAATGCGAGATTAGGCCGACATGTTGAACCTGTAATTACTATCACAACCGATGATAACTCGACAATCGAATTAGAGCCAAACGAAGAAAAATACAGGTTCTGTTTTATTGAAAAAAATAGACTAGATGATTTTGCACGAATCGCTTCAAGAACACCAAGCGATCAGCGACAGATCATTGCGACACTCTTTGGAATAGATCAGTTTTCTGACTTTGTCAGAGGGTTTAATCCTTCTCTAGATGAAAATCTAAATCTGAATGGTCAAAGAGCGCAAGAGCTTGCAGTCAGAAGACTAGCGTTAGCAAGTGCAGAGAAAATCATCCAAGATTACCCTCAGCGACTTTCACAAATAGGCATCGATGAGCAATCAATCGCAGATAGGATCCAGCTGGGCAGTAATTATGAAACTGTTACGCTATGGCTGCTAGGAAATCAGGAGAAACAAGGTCGTCTACCATATATTCAGTCTCTACTAGATGCCCCCGCACCAACTGTCTATGGAATAACATCAGCACAACTAACATCAGCATTTGAACAAGTTTTCCAAATAAATAACACTTTGCAAGGAATCAACACTGAGTTAACTCGACGATCAAGTGAAGTTTCGTATAAGCAACTTTATGAATCTGTGCTCCAGTTGGCTTCATCAAATCCAGAACAATGTCCTGCATGCGGTACTGATTTGCAGTCTGTAGTAAAGAATCCTTATGAAACTGCAACTTTAGGACTCGAAACACTTGGTGAATTAGCAAGATTACAAGAACAGGCAAAAAGCGAAAGCGATTCGCTGAATGAATCACTGAGAAATCTACATCAATTGATGGCAAATACAATTAATGCAGCAGTAGTAAGTTGCCCTCAAAAGCTTCAAGAGAGGGCTCTACCAGCATTGCCTCCTGCCTCCGCGGGCAATTGGCTTCAGGTGTGGGTCAACGATGGAAATATGGCATGGAATAACCTTTTGGCGCTGTGCCCTGACATTGAGGCATCGGATAATCAGACTCGCCAAGTTTTAGCCCAACGGCAACAACTAATAGAAGAAAGAACTAGACTTGATGGGTATCGTATTGAAATAGAAAGAGCGAAAGTAATTAGACAGACTACGGAAAATCAAGTAACAGAAGCTCGAAACACTGTTGCCAGCTTTGATGAGGCTAACAGAGCATTAATTGAACAGGTGGCTTCTGAAGTGCAAGTTGTTGAGCTTCACAACAGGGTTAAAAATTCTTATGACGGTTTTTTGCGAGAGATTCAGTTATATCTTGGAGATCTTCCATCTCAATTACTTCAAGGGTTAGGGCAGAGAGCGTGCGATTTATATAATTCCTTCAACCGTGATGATTTACCTGTAGATTTGCTGCATAGACTTTGGTTACCGCTGGCTGAGAACGGCAAAATTGAGCTCGAATTTCAAGGACAAATCGATGTTCGTTATGATGCTTTGACCATTCTTAGTGAAGGACATATTAAATGCCTAGGTTTAGCGATCTTGCTCGCGAAGAATATTGAGGAAAGATGTCCGATTGTTATTTTTGATGACGTTGTAAATGCCATAGATGATGACCATCGAAACGGAATATGGAGAACATTCTTCGAAGACGGTTTGTTAGATGACAAGCAGGTAATATTGACCTCTCACGCAGAGGAGTTCCTTCATAGAATCCAACAAGAACTTGGTGCGGCGCGTGCAAATGAAATACGAATGTATAAATTCCTACCCCACCATGGTGAGCATCATTTACGTATCGATACAAATCCTCCCTCAAAAAATTATGTATTGAAAGCTCTTCAGGCCTTTTCCAATGATGATAAACGAGAAGCGCTATATTATTCGCGAGCAGCTATTGAAAGCTTAACTGATAGACTATGGGTCTGGATGGGGCGAAGGGGAGATGGTCGTATCGAATTAAAGCTAAGTGGGCCGCGGGCTCCTTGGGAGTTAAATAATAAGTGCAGTAAGATACGCTCCTCATTAAGAAAATACCCAAATCAATCTGAAGCAATTGTCTCATCAATACAGGCGCTAGATTCATTACTAGGTATAGGCGGCGGATCAATAGAATGGGGATATCTGAATAGTGGAACTCATGATTCCCAGCGTGATGGTGAATTTGATCGTGCAACTGTTCAGACGATCACTAGCGCAGTTGAGTTACTGGATCAAGCGTTAACCGATCTTCAAAGTGGTTGATAATGGACACACACATAACAAAACAAATTAACTCGGACGCTTCGCTATTGAACTTGCATCACTTTAGTGGACTGATTTTTTTCAGTTACTATAGAGGTGCAGTATGGGACAAACCAAGAAGCGGAATTACGATAGATACACCCTGACATTCAAGGCTCAAGCCGTTAAATTAGCGAATCATCCTGACGTTAAGTCAAAGGATGTTGCCGAGTCTTTAGGGATACATCCAGTAATGCTTTATCGTTGGCAAATGGAACACCGTAATGGCGTGCTGAAGGAAAACAAGCATATGAAGCCAGTCAAGGTATCACCTAAGCGTCGTGACGCTCCGCCTGATCCAAGTAAGGCTCTGGAGATCAAGCTCAAAGAGGCCGAAAGGAAGATCAAAAAGCTGGAACGCGAGCTTGAGAATCGAAACGATGAGATTGATCTATTAAAAAAGGCCGAACGGTTCTTCGTAAGGAAAAAGTGAAGATATTTGCACTTATTGAGAAGAACCGTAAGGGCCGTGATGTTCGAAAGCTGTGTGATCTGTATGGTGTTTCCCGAAGTGGTTTTTATGCGTGGCAGTGCCGACCGATCAGCGACCATCGGCAACACGATCTACTGCTAATTGAGGCAATTAAGGAAGTTCATCAAGGCTTCAGGCGCGCCTACGGCGCCCCAAGGCTATATCACCTTCTTCATGCGAAGGGCCTTGTGTGCAGCGTTCGCCGTATAAATCGTTTGATGCGAGAAATTGGAATTAAAGCGTCATCTACAGGGTTGTATGCATGGCGACCTGGACATCACGAGTTTTATTCCTCAACCGGAAATTGTTTAGCTATAGCAGATTCGGCTGCGGAAACAGGTGTTCAGTGGGCGGGTGATTTCACCTACATAAAGACACAAGATGGATGGCTTTACCATGCTGTAGTGATGGATTTATTTAGCCGTCGAATTGTAGGCTGGTCGTTCTCACGGAAGCGGAATGCGGAGTTAACTAAGAGTGCGTTGCGAATGGCAATATCGCGTCATGTCCCCAAGGCGGGATGTATCTTCCACTCTGATCAAGGTATTGAATATGCAGCGCATGAATACCGTGACCTTGTGGTAAGCGCAGGAATGACTCGAAGCATGAGCCGCAAAGGAAATCCGCTGGACAACGCCCGTGTGGAATCCTTCTTCCACACGATGAAAGCGGAGCTTGTTCATCATCGGCAATTTGAAAATAGTATAGATGCGGTATCACATATTATTGAGTATATAGAGTTCTACAACCGGGAGCGTTTGCACTCATCATTGGGCTACCAATCCCCCGTGGATTATGAAAAGCTATGTGCGTAAAAGTGTCCACAGAAGTGGTGTAAGTTCACTATCGCTCAGCGCCGGTTATTTGCAGGCGTTAGAAAGGGAATTATGGAAACACCTGAATGAAAATCCCAGACAAAGAAGCTCTCATTCGAGAGCATCATCCAGAGATGGTTCAGAAGCGCTTATCCCAAGGGGGTAAAAGGCAAAATATTTCTGACGCTGTATTGGGTGGCATTGATGGATGCATAACGACATTTTCGGTTGTTTCTGGCTCGGTCGGTGCAGGTTTTCCATCGTCTGTTGCAGTGATACTTGGCTTCGCCAACCTGTTTGCTGATGGTTTTAGCATGGCTATAAGTAATTATGAGTCTAGCAAGGCATCACAAGAGTTTGCCGAAGGAATAAAGAAATTAGAAGAGCGGCATATTGATGAAATTCCAGAAGGTGAGCGAGAAGAAGTAAGGCAAATATATAGAGCCAAAGGCTTTGACGGGGAGCTACTTGAAAAAGTTGTAGAAACAATAACGGCAGACAAAAAAGTGTGGCTCGAAGTAATGCTTTCGGAAGAGCATGGCCTTAGCAAATCCACCTCGAAACCTTTGACATCGGCCGGCGTGACATTTTTAGCCTTCGTTTCCGTCGGTGCAGTGCCGTTGATACCGTATATCGTTCCATACCTAGAGATGAGTCAACAATTTTCAATAAGTGCGTTTCTTGCCGGAGTCATGTTCTTTTTAATCGGTATGCTTAAAAGCGTTGCATTGGCAAAGCCTGTATTCCTTTCTGGGCTGCGTACATTAGTGACAGGAGGAACTGCGGCAGCTCTAGCGTATTTTACGGCTTATTTCTTGCGAGAGATTTTTAACATTGCAGTCGCTTAATGTCGTATTCAGTAAGCTAGTAAATCGTACACAGTAACCCTGCGTGATTCGGAAAGTTTGGCTCAAACAGTCCTCGCTAAAAACATCCCATTTAATTTCTGCGATGCTCGGTGAGTTCAAAAGCGGGGCTAAGAGCGGTGCCGTATTTTGGCATGATATTTTTATTGTTTTTGCGAAGAAACTCTTAGCTTGCGCCAATTTCCCTTCAGCAACGCCGGTAGGGGCGGTGTTTAGGCCGAGGACAGGGTGCCCTTTTTTTTGCTTACTTTCGTTTTGGGCGCAAGCAAAAAGAAAGTGAGTCTTCTAGCGAGGGCGAAACCAAGGCTGGCAGTAAACCTACAAAAAATTCCTACGAGGGGATGTCAAAACAGAGGCATTCGCTTCGCTCACATGGATACCCGATCGGGGTCGGGTATGACGAGAGCCGAAAGAATCCTTGCCATCGCGATGGTTTCACTACAACAGCTTGCAGCTGCGCCTAGCCATCAGCACCACTGAGAACTACAGCCAAATAGAATTGAGTCGTCCCGCTAGGGCGAGGTCAAGGCTAAGCGGTCGGCTTATAAGCTTGTGGCTGGATTGATGTGGGTCGGAGTGCAGATTTTTAGTGCGAGACAAACTGACTCTAGAATAGCTAGACAAAGTCTATTGCAGAGTCAGTTTCGAGGGCATTGTTGTCATTTTGCGCTGTCATTTGGCGCTGTTATTTAAGGCCTTTATACAAGTGCGGGCCTAATTAGTAGTTGTGATGATTAATTACTTACTTGAGCAAGTCTCTGCCGATGATCAATTTCATCACTTTATTGGTGCCGGCATAAATGTGCTGCACCCGTGAATCTGCAAATGTGCGGGCGACAGGGTATTCCCACATATAGCCATAGGCACCGTGTAATTGCAGGCACTCGTCGATACGCACAGCCTGCCAATAGGTTCTAACTCAGCAAAATGCAGCTGAGTGAGCCCGACTTATAAAAATTACCGCTGTTTGCTGATCCAATCTATTAACTTAAATGATGTTTGTATCGTCCTGTTTCTCAAGCGGGATGAAAGGGCATCAAAGTAGCGAAATAGGCTTGAGCGATTAGAGGGTTCTAATCGTACGGTATCACCTACACGAATAGTGCCGGGCTTGATCACTGAGATGTTAACGCCAAGGTGGCGCTGAGTATGAGACTCTAGGGCGCGCAGTACTTTCGAATCTTTCTTTATCGTTACTTGCGGTTGCGCCGGCATGGAGCAACGCACTGTTTTGGATACAACTTTGAGTACTGTGTCTCCGATATAAAGCTTACCTTCTACCCATTGAAACTCATCAAAGTCAGTATTATCTGTGCATGTGTCTATCAACAAATTCGGTCGAAAACGTTCAACGCAGAAATCCCCGTCGGGTTCTAATTGTTTTAACTTTCTAAGGGAGCCGGTTGTTAGCAAGTGAAGAGGGTAGACGTCGTGATAACGGCCTGGGGGCGTCGCAAAAATAGCTAGCTCCATCATTAGTCGCCAAGTAACGGAAGAAAAGTCAGGCAGTTCTTTAGTTGCAAACTGCTTTTTCATGGCCGCTGCGCCTGCCGGAGCATTTAATCGGTAGTGCTTTAAATTACTTCTTGCTTGCAAGGGCCAAAGACTGACGGGTCTACCAATCGCATTACTTAATTTTTTATTAACATCGGCATCTGCGCTATTAACCGAAGAGCCATCGGGTAGTTCGATTGTGACATGAGGCACCTTGTCTGGGCTGGGGTTTTCGTCGTACTTAGTCTTAAACTTAAGAAGTTTTGGAATTTTTCTGACAGTGGTGAGCTCGCCAATGGATTCGTCCCTCAGTGCCCAGTTTCGATCGCCCAGCAAGCCGTCTTTTCCAATAAGACCTTCGTCTACTTGGGCGCCCTCCATCGACTTAATTGGATATCGCCATAACTCTTTTACAGTACCTACTTCTATCATCGTTTATTCACTCCACGTATCTATTCTTGAGCTTGCCTTCTTCATAAAAATCTACTGCTTTTAATGCACCTGCAACTAATTTAGCGCCGAGATAACGAAGTAGATTTCCTGGCGGCATCGGAATCGCCTTACGGTTAACGATCCAAAATTTAGTGAGGCTGGTTTCTTTCTCTTGTACGAGGTCGGCTATCAATCTGCCATTGAGCTGCGTTAGCGATACACCATGGCCAATGCATCCGGTGGAGTAGATGATGTTGTTATCGCCTATAAATCCGATCTCAGGGGTCATATCTACATTGACCGACACACATCCGCCCCATTTATAGTGAATTTTTATATCGTGTAGGGTGGGGAGCATCCATTTTAGATGTCTCTCTAGATCGGCCCATATCTTTTCGTCTTTCCATAGGTCCATTTTCTTGTCGTTGTACTCAATGCCTATGCTTCCCCCGCCTATGGTGATTCGGCCACATTTGGTAATCCGCATATAGTGAACAAGTTGACGATTGTCTTCTATAGACATGCGCCCATCCCAGTTAATGCTTTCCCATTGTTCCTGCGTTAGCGGTTCTGTGACGATTTGATAGGTCCATACCGGAGATTGCACGCTGGAAATTTTAGGGGAACTCTTTAAGTTATGGGTCCAGGCATTTGTGGCGATGACAAGTTTTTTTGCTTTAATCGTGGCGCCATCAGTTTCTACCACGCACAAGCCTTGATGCTTGGATATGCCAATGACCTTGGTGTTCTCATAGATCTCAGCCCCTTCGCGCTCAGCTAGTATCTTTAGTGAGCGCACATGCTTACTGGGGTCTAAAACACCGGTTTCTGGTTCATAGATAGCTCCCTTGATGTGGGGGCAATTGAGTCGTTTTTGGGTCTCGGGGCCATCGTAGTATTCAAAACTTCCCGGCTTGGTGATGTCAGATAATAGTTCGTAGGTTTTTTTTAGCCGCCGTGCTTGTTTATCGGTATAGGCAATTCTAAGCATGCCGGTATGTTCGTAATCGGAATCTAGGTGTTCAGATTCAATTAAATCCTTCACATACTGAACCGCTTTTTGCATATAAGCCTGCGCTTCGCGGGTTTTATCTTTGCCCCAGCGCAGTAGCGTCAGCTCCGGTTCCACGCCAAATAGGGTCATATTAAAGCCCCCATTGCGTCCGGATGCACCAAAGCCGATTTCATTGGCGTCGAGCACCATTACGCGCTTCGTCTTGTCGTCCTTGCGGATCTCCCGTGCGCAAGTCAGGCCTGTGTATCCCGCACCGATAACCAGAACATCAGTTTCATAGGAGCCACCTGGAAGTGCAGCGTTAGCGGAATAATCGCCATATTTGTACTGCCAAAAGGAGTGGTCCTTCTTTATGGCTTCATTCAATTCCGGCATCTGTGAGATCTCTTGCGGATAGTGATGATTGATTTAATATATGCGTACGCGTACTATTAAGTCAAGTTGGAATGTGATATCTGTTGAGGTTTTAGATTCTATGAGTGACCTCCTTAGCTCTAATGTTCTGGTATGGGCAGGTTCTAGACCAAAACCTAGGAGTGCTTGGCTGGCCATTGGCAATGGACGATTCAGTGCCGCCGGTGGGTAAGATAAAGCGCCCCCTGCTGCGCGAGCGCTGGCAGATGGAAGGGCGTAGCCCTCATGAGTTCTGATTATCCCTGTGGTCCATTAGACTCGCTGTATAATATGCCCGTGCAGTTGATCGCATGGTTATGGGTGACAGGGTTTATTTAGAGAGTGAAGCCATTTGTCCTGAAGAGGCCGTGTATTGCTGCCGCATTGCAGCTTCTAAAGGTATTAGGGGTATTTCAAAATCAGGTAGGGAAATTGATGCCGTGGCAGATTTTATTATTCTAAGTGGCAGCTCAGTTGTTGACGCCACTACCGCCGAAAGTAGCTGGATTGGTGGCGATAAGGCTTACCAAAACGCGAGGAATCTCTATGAATCAAGAAACTAAAATGGGGAGACCGAAACAATCCGATGACGAACGACAGAAGAAAGTCGACAAAATAATACACACCGCGCATTCCCTATTTTTAACGGAAGGCTACCCATCTGTATCTATGAGGAAGATCGCTGCGAAAGCTGATATGGGTACGATGACTTTATATAAGTACTTCCCTAATAAAAATGCCATTTTACATCATTTGTGGGCCGAATTTTTTGACGAATTATTCGCGTTAATAAGAGCCAATATCGATGTAAAAAAAGATGCAAAAAGTCAGTTGAGGCAAATATGCATTACCTATTTAACTTATTGGGTAGAGCATAAGGATAGATTTCGTATCGTTTTTCTAAACGAGGATAGGGCTTCATCCTCAGATGATTTTTTTATAAACCACGCCAATATTACTGAGGAAATGCTGCTTTTTGTTGGCCCTCTGATGCAGGATTTATTGGAGTCTGTAGATCATTCGGCAATGATGCTATTTCTGGAAAGTTTGATGTGTTTCGTTCATGGCATTGCATTAAATGTCATAACGATAAGTGAATATCCATGGAATAATCATGAAAAGTACATTGATATATTTTTGGACTCAACTTTGTAATTCGCCTCTAGTCAGGCGGTATAACGATATTAACTTGTCATATTGACGATGCCACTTAAGAGAAAAATGAATGGAATTGATCATCGAATTACATGCTTTTTGACTTCCCGCTTTCATAGAAAAATTGGTCTTTGAACTTAAAGTGCAGCTGATGCCTTTTTTGCTTGAGTTAGGGAGGGCAGTTTTTACTCATAAAAAAAGCACCTGTGCGGCATACGCAGAGATGCTTGTTCTGGTCTTAAGTGTGTTTACTTAAGTAGATCGCGGCCAATAATTAGCTTCATCACTTCGTTAGTGCCGGCATAAATGCGCTGCACCCGTGAATCTGCAAATGCGCGGGCGACAGGGTATTCCCACATATAGCCATAACCACCGTGTAATTGCAGACATTCGTCTATCACTTTGCACTGTAGGTCGGTTGTCATTAGCTTGGCTTTTGCGGCCATAACCGAATCAAACTTCTCTTCTAAGTGCAGCTCTAAACAGCGATCAAGGAATACTCTGGCAACACTCACCTCGGTTTCCATTTCTGCCAGTTTAAACTGGGTGTTTTGGAAGGTGGCGACAGTTTTACCAAAGGCTTTGCGCTCTTTTACATAGGCGATGGTTTGCTCAAGAATGGCTTCGGCGTTGGCGATTGCAATAATCGCGACGTTCAAACGCTCTTGTGGGAGGTCTTGCATCAAATAGATGAAGCCCATGCCTTCTTCGCCAAGCAGTTGGTCTTTTGAAAGACGCACATCCTGGAAGAATAGCTCTGAGGTGTCTTGGGCCTTTAAGCCGATCTTCTCAAGGTTCTGACCTTTGCTGAAACCGGGTGTGCCTGCTTCCATCAAAAACAAGCTTGTGCCTTTGGCGCCAGCCGATGGGTCAGTTTTGGCAACCACAATCACCAAGTCGGCATGTTGGCCATTGGTGATAAAGGTTTTTGAACCATTGATAATGTAATCGTCGCCGTCTTTTACTGCGGTGGTTTTAATACCTTGTAAATCAGAACCGGCGCCGGGCTCGGTCATGGCAATTGCCATCACAATTTCGCCAGTGACACATTTTGGTAGGTATTTTTGCTTTTGCTCTTCGCTGCCGTAGCGCTCTATATACGGTACCGCGATGTCTGAGTGTAAGCCCCAGCCAATGCCGGTAAAGCCGGAGCGGCCGCACTCTTCGTCAACAATGGCGTTATAGCGGAAATCCACGCCCACGCCGCCGTACTCTTCGGTCACGCTGGGTGACAGAAAGCCTTGCTCGCCGGCTTTAATCCACAGAGCGCGATCAACTTGTCCGTCCTTTTCCCACTGGGCGTGGTAGGGCGCGGCTTCGACTTCTAGGAATTTTCTTACCGAGCTGCGAAACAACTCATGTTCTTCTTCGTAGACGGTTCTGGGGATCGCTGACATGGTGATTTCCTCTGAGGATATGAGTACTATACTGGCGCCTATGTTATCAGAGTAAACTTTAATTGCCAGTGGGTCTTTTCACCTAGTTCCTTCGGCTTCTGGGCCTTATTCGCAGGCCAATTTATAGATCAAATAAGCGGGATTAATAGTAATGACAATTTGGAAGCAGACTTACGATGTCGCCCAAGCAAACGCCTTTAACAAAAACACTATCGCTGAACCTTTGGGGCTGTTATTCACCGAAATTGGCCCCGATTATTTGGTGGGCACCATGCCGGTTGATAAGCGCACCCACCAGCCTATGGGCATCTTGCATGGTGGCGCCTCGGTAGTATTGGCCGAGAGTTTAGGCAGTTTTGCGGCGCATATGGCCACCAATGAAAACATGGCCTGTGTGGGTTTAGATATTAATGCCAACCATATTCGCTCGGTGCGCTCGGGCTTGGTAACCGGCATTGCGCGGCCAGTGCATATTGGCCGTCGCACCCATGTATGGGAAATTCACATCACTGATGAGGCAGATAAACTGGTCTGTCTGTCGCGGTTGACGATGGCGGTAATCGATACGATTTAAGCAGTCTGATGGCGGCCGAGTGGGGTGATATTAATAAGGCGAGCAAGAACTATTTGCGCACTGGGTACGCTGCAGTAAACTAGGCGGCTTTTTTATTTGTAGAGGCCATGCCCATGACAGCCGCGCGCTTGCAACGCCTGCGTCAGGTACTTGAGTTCCGCCAGCCAGACCTTACGATAGTGACCGACAATGTTCACAAAAGCCGCAACCTGTCGGCGATTGTGCGCACCGCAGATGCCGCTGGTATCGGCACGATGTATTGCGCCGTGGCAGACAAAGATTATAAAGCCTTTAAGGGCACTGCCATGGGTTCGCACAGTTGGGTGTCGGTGCAGCGTTGCGCCGATGTTAGCGCTGCTCTAGGGCCTTTAAAAGCGCAGGGCTATCAAGTCTTAGCTGCGCACTTGGCCGCTGATTCAGTGGACTACCGCGAAGTTGATTACACCCGCCCCACGGTGGTGTTATTGGGCGCCGAGAAACAGGGCGTCAGCGATGCCGGCTGCGGATTGGCTGATACCCATATCACCATTCCCATGCGAGGCATGGTGCAGTCTTACAATGTGTCGGTGGCGGCGGGGATTATCCTGGCAGAGGCTGAGCGTCAGCGGCAGATCGCCGGTTTGTATTCACAGCGTCGACTTGACGATGATACGTATAACAGAACCCTGTTTGAGTGGGCGCAGCCCAAAGTCAGCGAATATTGTCGTGACCAAGGCTTGGCCTACCCGCCATTGGCGGAAGACGGCGAATTGGTCGATGGCCTAGCCTGGCAAAACGCGGTGCGCGAGGGTACGGCGCCCAAATTCAATGGCTAAATTTTCTCCTCGATTTTAGGACCAAACCCGCGTCATCTATCTGGGTGATGCGTAGATACTGCTGTTAAGTCAGAATACTGACAATAATAATAGGAGTATCACAATGGCAGCAGACACCCCAAATCCCCTCGTCGACATTGATGCATGGGAGGCGTTTTGTGATGAGCTTAAGGCGGCTGGCCAGCAGATCATCCGTCCAGAAGCCCCGACTGATGAATTGAACCGCGCCGAGGGCTGGCGCTATCTCACCCGACTAACTCGCATTGCTCTTGATATGTTTATGGAGTGCAGTGACCGCGATTTCCCCAGCTTTTACCGGCCCTCTCATGAAACCGCAAAAATTGGTGCCGACAACCCCGACAACTATTATCTGCGCGCTGAGATTAATGGTCAGCACGATTATCGGATTAGCGGTACGCGGGGCACCGTTGCCTACCTTGGCTTTATTGCCATTGCCGGTGGCTACGAGGAGGCCGACGGCAATATGCGCTCGGTGAGTGCCATCGATACTCACAGCGGTTTAGAGGTAAACGCCGACGGCAGCATCGATGTGATTCTGTCGCAAACCCCACAGCCCGGTAATTGGCTAAAAATTACCGATGACACCGTGGCCGTGTTGGTGCGTGAAACCTATTTGGATCGCTCTACCGAGACTTTCGCCGACCTTACTATTAGCCGTCTCGATATGGGAGATAGCAAACCTGCAGCGCTTGCCGGGCCAAAATTAAAAGCAGATTTAGCCAAGACCGCCGCCTTTGTGAAAGGCACCGCAACCTTGTTTGCCGACTGGGCGCAGGGCTTTAAGGAACACCCCAATACTTTGCCAGCGGCGGATCAGGAATACTGTCAAAAGCTAGGTGGCGATCCCAATATTTATTATTACCACGGCTATTTTAACTTGGCAGATGATGAAGCGCTGTTGATTGAGGCTGATGATATACCCCAGTGCGATAACTGGAATTTTCAGTTGAATAATTACTGGATGGAGTCGCTTGAGTACCGCTATGTGCAGATTCACGTCAACAAGCACACCGCAAAATATCGCGGTGATGGTGGTGTGCGTATTGTGGTGTCTGCTAAAGATCCGGGTTGCGAAAACTGGCTAGACACTACTGGCCACCGCGAGGGGACTATGGCTTTTCGGTGGATTGGTGCAGACCGTATTGTGCACCCCCGCTGCAAAGTGGTGAAACTGGCAGACCTAGCGCAGCTATTGGCCCAATAAAGGAGAGACGATCTTGAGCACAGAACAACAGAGCACAGACTTTGCTATTCCCGAGGTTGATTTAACAGCGACCACTTTATTGGCAGCGGCTATGGACGCCACCGGCTTATCTGATTTTGGTGATGAATCTTTTCGTGAGCCATTGGACGTCTTGATCAAGTCATTAAACGAAGAGGCCAATCTCAATGCCGGCGGCCGCTTTGGTCAGTACCAACGTATTCTCAATATTCTAATTAATCGTCTGCGAGTGGAGGGGTGGATTGATAAACATCCAGAGATTCTTGACGAAGAAATTAGCGCGCCAGTCGTAATTATTGGTTTGCAGCGAACGGGTTCGACCTTCTTTCATCGCATACTCGCTGCGGATAAACGCTTTTACGCACCGCTGTGGTATGAAGTGCGTAACCCCGCACCGGAATTAGAGTGGGACTTTAAGGGTAAGGATGCTCGCATTACCTCTGCCGAGGCAGAAGTGGCCGCCATGTTAGAGGCAAATCCAGAAATTGCCGCTATTCACCCCATGGACCCGGTGGCTGCTGATGAAGACATACTGCTGCTGGAACACAGTTTTTATAGCACCGTGCCCGATGCTTTTTGCAATGTACCGACCTATGGTAAGTGGAACGATGAGCACGACAACACACCGGCTTATCAATACCTGAAGCGCCTATTGCAGTTTTTGCAGTGGCAGAAAAAACGAACCGGCCAAGTCGCCGAGCGCTGGTTGCTAAAAACGCCACATCATATCCACCACATCGCGACTTTGTTAAAGATATTTCCAGACGCTAAAATTGTTCAGACTCACCGCGACCCACTGCAGACCATTCCCTCCGCTGCGAGCATGAATTACAACCTATGGATTATGTGTAGCGATAAGGTGGACGGCAAAGTGGTGGGCGAGCAGTGGGCTGCTAAATATGCGCGCGGCACATTACACACACTAAAAATCCGTGATCAACAGCCGCAGGCATTTTTGGACGTGTGGTATAAAGACACCGTGGTCGACCCGCTGTCATCGGTTAAAAAAGTCTATGATTTTATTGGCATGGACCTTACCGATACCGCCCGCGCCGCCATGGAAAAACATCAGGAAGACAATCGCCGCGACAGTCGTCCCAGCCATGAATATACCCTAGAGCAGTTTGGTTTAACGGAAGAAGGCTTAAAGCAACAGTTTGCGGAATACCGAAAGCGTTTTGTTGATTAAATGTAGCTGCCTGCTGATTCGATATGGCGAGTAGCGCTGCCTAAAATCAGCGCTACTCGATGTCAGTGCGATAGGGAATACACTGCTCCACTTTAGTTTTGTAGCTCTTGTAAATCTTTAAAATACCCAAGGGCTTCAGGGTTGGCCAAGGCGTCGGTGTTCTTCACAGCCCGTCCGTGCAGGGTTTCTCTAACGGCAAGCTCGACGGTTTTACCGCTGATGGTGCGGGGTATGTCTGGCACTTGCAGAACTTTAGCTGGAACGTGTCTTGGCGTGGCGTTGCTGCGAATGGTGGTTTTGATGGTTTTGATCAGTTCATCGTTCAAGCTAATACCCTCAGCTAGGACCACGAATAGAATGACCCGCACATCGTTTTGCCAGTCTTGTCCCACCACCACTGAATCTATCACTTGCTCCACTTTGGCAACTTGACGATAAATCTCTGCGGTGCCGATACGGACGCCGCCGGGATTGAGCACCGCGTCACTGCGGCCATGAATTATAACGCCATTGTTGACCGTGATTTCAGCGTAATCGCTGTGCGCCCAAATGCCGGGAAAAGTAGCGAAATAAGCGTCGTGAAATTTTTCGCCGTCGGCATCATTCCAAAAGCCAACAGGGCAGCTAGGGAAGGGCGCAGTACATACCAGCTCGCCTTTTTCTTGGTAGACAGCCTTGCCATCGTCATTCCAAATTTCTACTGCCATGCCCAGGCCACGGCACTGAATTTCGCCGCTGTATACCGGCAGCAGAGGATTACCCAAGACAAAGCAGGAAACAATATCGGTGCCGCCGCTAATGGATGACAGGCACACATCGGTTTTTATATCGCGGTATACATAGTTGAAGCTTTCATCGCTCAGCGGTGAGCCGGTAGATAAAATGGTTTTTAAACTGGCCAGCGAATGGGACTCGCGCGGTGTAGTGCCGGCTTTTTCCAGGGAGGCAATATAGCGGGCGCTGGTGCCGAAAACGGAAATCCCTTCCTGATCAATTGCGTCTAGTAGCAGGGTGTTATTGCCTGCCAGCGGTGAGCCGTCATATAGCACTACCGTGCATTCATTCGCTAAACCTGAGACTAGCCAGTTCCACATCATCCAGCCGCAGGTGGTGTAGTAGAACAGCACATCCTCAGTTTGGATGTCGGTATGCAGGGCGTGTTCTTTTAGATGTTGTAGCAATGTGCCGCCGGCACTATGAACGATGCACTTGGGTACGCCGGTGGTGCCGGATGAATACAGAATATAAAGCGGGTGATCAAAGGGCAGCTGCTCAAATACCAGCGGGCTTAGCGGGGCATTCGCTAGCAAGTCTGAGTAGTGCGTCGCGTCTTCAATGGCGCTAATATCTGATGACTCAGAAACGAGGGCGACTACCACTATTTTCTTTAACTCAGGAATACTGTCAGCTACCGATTTCACGATGTCTAGGGAGTGAATCGTTTTACCGTTGTAATAATAGCCGTCGCTACAAAAAAGAACCTTAGGTTGGATTTGTGCAAAGCGATCCAAAATGCCTTGGCTGCCAAAATCTGGTGAGCAGGAAGACCAGATTGCACCAATACTCGCGGTCGCTAACATGGCGATTAGCGCTTCTGGAATATTGGGCATAATGCCGGCAACGCGGTCTCCAGAGCTGACACCCTGAGCGCGCAGCGCCGCTGCCAGTTGTTCTACTTGTTTATATAATTGAGCATAAGAGAGGCTGCGGCGCTGGCCATTTTCAAGCAGCGAGACAATGGCTGTTTTGTCGTCGCGGCGGCGCAGTAAATTTTCAGCGTAGTTAAGCTTTGCGCCCTCGAACCAGGCGGTATCTGAAAACGACTTTCCAGTGCGAATGACCGAGCGGTAGGGCGCTGAACTGCGTACCCCGCAAAATTCCCACACCGCAGCCCAAAATAATTCCGGGCAATCTATAGACCAAGTATAAAGCGCGTCATAGCTCGCAAAGCTAGTCTCATTTTCAGCTTCAATTTTGTGCTGAAATTGAGTGAGCTTGGCGTTGGCTATTCGACTTGGTGGAGCTTGCCATAAACATTGGGCCATTATTTATTTTCCTAGCGCTAAGACCTAAAAATGTGTCCAGCGTTACACACTGGTTGTTGTTCCTTCCTTAGCTCTTTAGTGCCTGAGTAATAAATGCACTTGCTTGCAAAAGCTTGGGAAGATTAATGCCGTGGGCAATATTGAGTTCATCCAATAAGCCGATGACTGATTCGGTTGCCACATTACCTGAGGCGCCTTCGGCGTAGGGACAACCACCCAATCCGCCTATCGCGCTATCAATCACGGTAATGCCTGACTGCAGTGCCACGCGAATATTTTCTAAGGCGCGGCCATTGGTGTCGTGAAAGTGCACAGCGAGTTTGTCTGCTGGCACCTGTTGTAATATCACTTTTAAAATAGCGCTGATTTGCTCTGGGGTACCGCTGCCAATGGTGTCGCCCAGTGAAATTTCGTAGCAGCCCATGTCAATTAATTTAACGGCGAGCTGCGCAACTGCTTCCGGGGGAATATCACCTTCGTATGGGCAGCCCGCAATACAGGAGATATAACCGCGTACCGGCATTCCCTGCGCTTTGGCTTGTGCGATAATTGGCGTGAAGCGTTCAAGGTTTTCGGCGATGGAGCAATTGGTGTTTTTCTGGGCAAAGGCCTCAGAGGCGGTGGTGAAAATCGCCACTTCGCTAGCACGGGCGAGAACCGCTTGTTCATAGCCACGCAGATTGGGAGTCAGGGCAATATAGTGAACACCTTGCTTGCGTTCTATGCCGGCAAACACTTGGTCGCTACCGGCCATTTGCGGCACCCACTTCGGGCTGACAAAACTACCTACTTCGATATAGCTAAGACCGGCGTCGGCAAGTTTATTGATGAGCTGCACACGGGTGTCGATATCGATAGGCTGCTTTTCATTTTGGAGACCATCGCGGGGGCCGACCTCGACGATGCGTGCCCTGCTTGGGAATATCTTTGCCATGATTATTCAGCTCGCTCAAATTGAATTAACTCAGCGCCGCCGCTGACTAGCTCGCCGGCTTGAAAATAGAAAGCCTTGACGATGCCGTCTGCGGGTGCGCGAATGGTGTGCTCCATTTTCATGGCCTCCATAATCATCAGCGGAGTGCCCTTGACGACGGTGCTGCCGGTATCCACCAAGTGGCTAACCACGGTGCCGTTCATGGGGGCGACTAATTGGTCTTCACCGGCGTCATTGCTGTTGTCGCCCAAGTCCGGCCCGTGAATAGTGAAGTGCAGGGTGGGCTCTGCACTGAATAGACTATAGCTGCCGCCGTGCGCAGAAATGGTGGCGGTGAGTTGGCGGCCATTTATATCTGCTTTCAGGACTCGGCCGGCTAGCTCGCCGCTGGCGGTATAGGCGGTGTCATTGCAGTGAATCGAAAACGCAGAATCCATGGCGCTCGATTGTGCTGTCACCGCTACCGTGTGCAGATCGTCACCACTTTTGAGTGTAAAGCGATGTTCTGCGTCTTGGTTGGGGCGCCAGTTGTGGGGATTGTTCCAGGGTGAATTTGCCTCGCCACTGGCTTGTGCAAAGTCATGGATACGCTGCTTTTGTGCCAGCACTAAATACAAGGCGGCGAGGGCAAGGCTGCTGGGATTTGGGGCTTGGGCGATGCCGATTAAACTGGCTTCATGCTTGCCGATAAAACCGGTGTCGAAATCGGCAGCAACAAAGGCCGGATGGCGACTGAGGGTGTGCAGAAAATCGATATTATTGATGACGCCGCTGATACGGTATTGCTTAAGTGCGCTACTCAGGCGGCGCAGCGCGGCGTCGCGGTCTTCATCCCAAACGATGAGCTTGGCAATCATCGGGTCGTAAAACACGCTCACCTCGTCGGTTTCGCGCACACCGGTATCAATGCGAACGTGGGCGGATTCAGACGGGGTTTCTAAAAAGTGGAGGGTGCCTGTTTGCGGCAAAAACTCATTGTCGGGGTCTTCTGCATAGATCCGCGCTTCGATGGCGTGACCGCGAATTTGCAGTTCATCTTGCTTCAGTGGCAATACACCGCCGGCGGCAACGCGGAGCTGCCAGTCGACTAGATCCAGGCCAGTGATCATCTCAGTGACCGGGTGCTCAACCTGTAAGCGAGTATTCATTTCCATAAAATAGAAACTACCGTCGCTATCTAATAAAAACTCAACGGTGCCGGCGCCAACGTAGTCTATGGCTTGCGCGGCGCACACCGCTGCATTACCCATTTCACTGCGCAGTGCCGCACTTAAGCCCGGCGCGGGCGCTTCTTCAATGACCTTTTGATGGCGGCGCTGAATAGAGCAGTCGCGCTCAAACAGATAAACAGCGTTGCCGTGGCTGTCACAGAAAACTTGAATTTCGATATGGCGTGGCTGGGTAAGATACTTTTCTACCAACATCGTATCGTCGCCGAAGCCATTGAGGGCTTCGCGCTTTGCGGCCTGCAGCGCGCTGTCGAACTCGTCGGCGCTCCACACTTGTCGCATACCCTTACCGCCGCCACCGGCTGTGGCTTTTAGCAATACCGGGTAGCCCATATCGTTAGCGGCTTGACGAATGATCTCTGGATTCTGGTCGTCGCCGTGATAACCGGGAACCAGTGGTACGCCGGCTTTCCCCATAATATCTTTGGCGGCAGCTTTCGATCCCATCGCCACTATTGCGCTGGTTGGCGGACCAATAAAAACGATATTCTCGGCTGCGCAGCGGCGACAAAACTCAGCGTTTTCAGATAGAAAACCATAACCGGGATGAACGGCTTGAGCTCCGCTTATTTTTGCTGCGTCAATAATTTTATCGACATCTAAATAGGATTCTCTAGCCGGTGATGCGCCAATATAAATGGCTTCGTCAGCCATGCTGACATGCAGCGCATTACGATCGGCATCACTGTAAACAGCCACAGTGAGAATACCCATTTCACGCGCCGTCTTAATAACTCGGCAGGCAATTTCACCACGGTTTGCGATTAAAATTTTGTCGAACATTGTTTTATTTCCTGGATTTTATTGCCCGCGTTTGGCGTAGCGATCACGACGGTATTTAGTGTGCTAAACAGGGTTTGGCTTACATCCTAAAGACCCCAAACTTGGTGTCTTCTATAGGCTTGTTCAAGCTGGCCGACAGGCTTAAGCCCAGCACCATGCGCGTATCGGCAGGATCGATAACACCATCGTCCCATAGTCTTGCCGACGCGTAGTAGGGGTGACCCTGTTCCTCGTAGGTGTCGAGAATAGGTTGCTTAAAGGCTTTTTCTTCGTCGCTCGGCCAGTCTTTATTGTCGCGCTCATATTGGTCGCGTTTGATTTGCGCCATAACGCCAGCAGCTTGTTCGCCACCCATAACCGAGATGCGGGCATTGGGCCACATAAACATAAAGCGCGGGTCGTAAGCGCGGCCGCACATACCGTAGTTGCCCGCGCCGAATGAGCCACCAATTAGTACCGTGAGTTTAGGCACTTGGGCGCAGGCGACGGCGGTCACCATTTTGGCGCCGTGCTTGGCAATGCCGCCAGATTCGTATTGCTGGCCAACCATAAAGCCGGTGATGTTTTGCAAAAAGATCAGCGGAATTTTGCGTTGCGCACACAGCTCAATAAAGTGCGCGCCTTTCTGTGCCGATTCTGAAAACAGAATACCGTTGTTGGCCACAATGCCAACCGGATAGCCAAAGATGCGGGCGAAGCCACATACCAAGGTTGTGCCAAATAGGGCTTTGAATTCGTCGAAGTCGGAGCCATCTACAATCCGCGCAATCACTTCTCTTACGTCGTAGGGTTTGCGGCTGTCTTTGGGAACCACACCGTAAATTTCTTGGGGTGAAAACGCGGGCTCGACGCTGGGGCTAATATCCATAGATATTGGTTTGCGACGATTCAAGCGTTTTACTGCATTGCGCGCTATTTGCAGGGCATGGTGATCATTTTGGGCGTAGTGGTCGGCAACGCCGGAGACTTTGCAGTGCACATCTGCGCCGCCCAAGGCTTCGGCGCTAACCACTTCACCGGTCGCCGCTTTAACCAATGGCGGACCGGCTAGAAAAATTGTGCCCTGTTCTTTGACGATAATAGATTCGTCCGCCATAGCCGGCACATAGGCGCCGCCTGCGGTGCAGCTACCCATGACCACAGCGATTTGGGGAATACCCATTGCAGACATATTTGCTTGGTTGAAGAATATTCGACCAAAGTGCTCCCGATCTGGAAACACTTCGTCTTGATGTGGCAAATTGGCACCGCCGGAGTCGACCAAGTAAATACAGGGTAAATGATTTTCTTGGGCGATGGTTTGCGCGCGTAAATGTTTCTTTACCGACAGCGGAAAGTAAGTGCCGCCTTTCACCGTGGCGTCATTAACAATGATCATGCATTCTTGGCCACAGACCCGGCCGATACCGGTGATTAAGCCCGCAGCCGCGATTTCATCATCATAGACTTTATAGGCAGCCAGTTGCGACAGCTCTAAAAAGGGCGCGCCGACATCCACTAAGGCACTGATTCGCTCGCGGGGCAGCAGCTTGCCCCTGTCTTGATGGCGCCGCTGTGACTTTTCGCCACCGCCTTGATTAATGGTAGCGACTAGCTGCTTTAAGTCGTCGACTTGCGCTTGCATGTGTTCGGCGTTTTCAATAAAGCTTGGATCGCGTGGATTAATGCTCGATGTCAGTACAGTCATTGTCGCGGTGCCTACCGTATTTCTTAAGGTTGATTTTTATAAACGCGTTTATTGCATCGTTTCTTTAAAGAGTTCACGGCCAATCAACATGCGTCTAATTTCTGAGGTGCCGGCGCCGATCTCATAAAGCTTGGCGTCACGCAGTAAACGGCCCGTTGGGTATTCATTGGTGTAGCCATTGCCGCCCAGGGCTTGAATCGCTTGCAGGGCCATTTGGGTGGCGCGCTCGGCGGTATATAAGATCACAGCGGCGGCATCTTTGCGGCTGGCTTCGCCGCGATCACAGGCCTTGGCTACAGTGTACAGATAGGCGCGACTGGCATTTAGTTCGGTGTACATGTCTGCCAATTTGCCTTGCATCAACTGAAACTCGCCAATGCTCTGACCGAATTGTTTGCGGTCGTGAAGGTAGGGGACCACCACATCTAGGCATGCCTGCATAATGCCTGTTGGCCCGCCGGACAGCACGGTGCGCTCAAAGTCCAAACCGCTCATTAATACGTTTACGCCACCGCCTTCCGCGCCCAAGATATTTGCCGCTGGCACTTTGCAGTTTTCAAACACCAACTCGCAGGTATTTGAACCGCGCATGCCGAGCTTGTCGAGCTTAGGTGAGCGGCTAAAGCCGGGGTAGTCGCGTTCGACAATAAATGCCGTAATGCCGCGGGAGCCGCCGTGGATATCAGTTTTTGCATAGATGACATAGGTGTGGGCATCGGGGCCATTGGTAATCCACATTTTGTTGCCGTTAAGCACATAGTGGTCACCGTCTTTTTCGGCCTTAAGTTTCATGCTCACAACATCCGAGCCGGCGTTGGGCTCTGACATGGCCAGCGCGCCAATATGTTCGCCTGAACAGAGTTTGGGCAGATATTTTTCGCGCTGGGCGTCAGTGCCATTCTTGAAGATTTGGTTTACGCACAAATTGGAGTGAGCGCCATAAGAAAGGCCCACAGACGCGGAAGCGCGGCTGATTTCTTCCATGGCAATAACATGGGCCAGATAGCCCATATTGCTGCCACCATACTCTTCTGAGACAGTGATGCCGAGCAAGCCCATGTCGCCCATTTTACGCCATAGGTCCATGGGGAACTCATTGTCTTTGTCGATGCTCTCAGCGCGGGGGGCAATTTCTTTCTGGGCAAATTGCTCGGCGGCATCGCGCAACATCTCGACTTCTTCACCGAGGCCAAAATTCAAAGTAGGGTAGGAAGTGCTCATAGGATTTTCCTCTGGATAATTCTTGATTGCTGTATTTAGTGGGTCGTTTTATTTATTTCATTCAAGGCTTCTTTGCAGCGATCTTCGGCTTGGTCTAATTCATAGATCATGTCTTGCAAGTCTTGCAGCTGCTGCTTGAGTTGTTCTTTTAATAGTCGGCGGCGTTCACGTATCTTATCGATAAGCTTAATAAGCTGTGGGCTGTTGTCGTGCTCGGGATGATACATCTCAATGATGCTTTTACTGTCTTCCAGAGATAAGCCCAAACGTTTGCCACGAAGAATTAGCTTCAATTTTGTTCTGTCGGCGGCGCTGTAAATTCGCGTTTGACCGTCGCGCAGGGGATTGAGTAGGCCCTTTTCTTCATAAAAGCGGATCGTGCGCGTGGTGACGTCAAATTCCGATGCTAGATCCGAAATACCGTATGTTCTGTCGGCCATAGCTCATTGCCAATTGTTGGTTTACTGGGTAGCGCCATACTTTATCTGCAGTTGACGTTAACGTCAACACGATTGATAGCTGTAGTGATTAGGCTGAGTGGCTCGGATTTAGGCTATGTGGGGGTATTAAGCTGATAACTGAGCATAGGCGCTATGCTGGAGTGGGGATAGGACTGGGGATAGGAGTGGACCTAGATTCGAGTCAGAGTGAGAAGTCCACGCCAGAAAATCGCTAAATTTACTGGCGTGGAGAAAGGACTATTTTCTGGCTGTTAGGGTCACTGGCAAGCCATCAGTTGGGAAGGAGATAGGCACGGCGTTGTACTTCATTTCATAGCCGGGCTTAACGCTAATGGTGTAGTTGCGCAGCAAATGAAACATAAATAATTTCACCTGCATTTCAGCAAAGTTAAGACCAATACACTTGTGGCCGCCACCACCGAAGGGAATCCACTGATACAGGTGGCGCTTGTGTTCGGCGCGCTCAGCAGAAAAACGCTCGGGGTCAAACTTCTTAGGCTCTGTCCACCACTCTTCCATATAGTGGGTGAAGAGCGGTGAAATACCGATGCCAGTGTTGGCCGGCAGGGTATAACCCATAATTTCAGTTTCTTTAATTAAGCGACGCGGAATAGCGGGAACTGGCGGGTACATCCGCAAAGCTTCTTTCATTACCAGCGCGGCTTTTTCCAGTTTTGGCAGGTCGTCGTAGCCTAGATTGTCGCCTTCAATTTGCTGGCATTCTTGGTAGAGAATATCTTGCCACTCTGGGTTTTTAGCTAGTGCGTAAATGATCGAACACAGCGTGCTAGTAGTGGTGTCATGAGCGGCAAACAGCAAGAAAATAGTGTGGTCGCGCACGGCCTCATCGCTAAGGGTGTTGCCATCTTCGTCTTTGGCGTGACAAAACTGTGAGAAGAAATCACTGCTCTCGGTGGCGCGTTTTGCTTCGATATGTTTTTCAATAAAGTTTTTGAGGGTTTTACGACCATTCAAACCCTTCTGCCAAGTGGTGCCCGGTATCGGTAGTTTCACCACCGCCAATGATGCTTCCATCGCGTGCAAAAAGCCTTTGTTAATGGCGTCGGCTTCGTTGCCCATTTTTACGCCCATAAACACTTGCGCGGCGACGTCTAGTAATAGTGACTTGATGCTGTCTTTAAATCCGAACTCGACTTGCTTAGGGAAGGCCGCGACGCCTTCACGCATGCGCGGGTTCATCTCGTCGAGATAGCCCTGCAGGGCATCCTTTTTAAAGGCTGCTTGCAGAATACGGCGATGGAAGCGGTGCTCATCAAAATCGCGCAGCATCAGACCGTCTGGGAATAATCTATCCAGAATAGGGTCCCAGGCTTTCTTGCTGGAAAAAATCTTGCCGCTATCTTTAAGAACCAGTTCATTAGCCTCTGGCCCTAGTAAAGCAACCGAGCGCTGCAGTAGCGCGTTGTTGCGGAAGATGGGTCCATAAAGCTTGTGCTTACGAGTTACCAAGCCTAAATAATCGGTCAAAAATTCTACCGTATCCCCGAGGATTGGCAGTGCGCCCTTGTCACCCGGCACGTGCATAATATCGTCGGTGGACTTGCGTGGTAGCGCTAAGTAATCAGTTGGTGTTTTCATTAGGGGCTCCGTTTTATTATCTGCGCCAGCCGTGAAACAGCAGGTCTATAGATTGTTGAATATGGGTTTCTATTAATTCAGAGGCTAACTCTGGCTTGCCGGTGAGTCGTTGATAAAAGGGCAGCTGCACAATAGGTGCGGTCGCCGATTGAACCATAAAGAACAGGGTCACAATGGGGATGTCTTTAATCAGGCCCAGGTCTTCTACTTTGGCAACCATATCGCTTATTAGCTGCCACGCGGGTTCAAAATAGTGTGTGTGAAGATAGCTCAGACGCGGGCCTTCACGCAGGGATTCTTGCTGACAGATATGGTAGAGCGCGGGGTATTCAAAGGCGCTGCGAATATATACGGCAATACCTTCTTTAAGCGCATCTAACTCGTTCTGGCCTTCATCAATGTTTTGCAGGGCTTCTAAAATTTTGGCCGTGGTGTGGCCGCAGAGCCGGTCTACAACAGCTTGCCAGAGCTGCTCTTTGGAGCTGAAGTAGTGGTGGAAAAAGGTGTAGCTGACGTTTAATTCATCTTGCAGTTTGCGCAGGGAAACACCGTCATAGCCGTCGCGAGCGAAGATATCCGCCGAGGCTTCGAGTAATTGCTCGATAGACAGGGCTGGCGCTTCGCTCTTCTTTGGCCGGCCTCGGCGTCTGGGTGCGGTACTGGGATTCACTGCAAAGCTGACTCAATATTAAACAGGTGTTTAATATTGAGTCAGCTTTGGTGTTTCGTCAAGTTAATTTCATTCAGATGATGTCGATTAGTTCTCGAAATAGCGTTTCTTAAATTCGCTATTACGAGTGAGGTGCCTCGAATTATGTGTCGGCTAGGGGCGGTGCAGGGGAACGGGCGAGCGCCCTTAACAAGCCTTAAACGGGATTGTTTTCCAAGGCCCGCTAAGAGGAGCGGTGCGGATATTGAAGGGGTGGTCGGCTATGTCTGCTGATCTGTCGGCGTTTCGCGAGTTTCTCTAGTTTCTGTGGCTTTGGCCATGTCTTTGGCCATCTCTTCGGGTACAGGCTCGGGCTGTCTAAAAATATAAATGCTTATAATCGCGGCGACCGAAATCATCATTGCGCTCAGCCAATGTATTTTCACAATGAGCAGTGCGCTGGTAAGAATGGTAATCCACAGCATGGCAATAATTAAGATTTTGATGCGCCGCGGTATACCTTCGCCGTTTAAATAGTAGCGAATATATTTCCCCCACCAGCGGTGCTCCGTCAGCCAAGTATAGAAACGTGGTGAGCTGCGTAAAAAGCAGGCTGCGCTAAGGAGTAAAAAAGGGGTTGTCGGTACTACCGGTAATAATATGCCGATCATGCCCAAAACGAAGGAGATCCACCCGGTAGTAAACAGTATGTAGCGTATGACGGGATTGCGATGCTGGTAGGGCGTTTTCATTATTACTCGTTCTAAAGAGACGTTGTTATCGACATCTTCGCGGCCGACAGTGTTTATCATTTGCGCGGTGTCGATTGTGGCTTAACGGCAATAATACCGCAGTCTAGGACGATTGAATATTTGACGGTCATGGCTGTTCTGGGTGAGGATACGTCACAAATAATAACTTTTGTGTATCAGTGTCTGCCTCTGAGACTGATTCATAGCTCGTTAACTCCTTATTTTCAGTGGTAATAATATGAAAAAAAACCTTATTCTTGGCGCCATTATGGCCGTGACTGTTACTGCCTGTGGCGGCAGCAGTAGCTCTAGTGTTTCTGGCCCTGGTAGTGCCACTTATGTGACGGAGACCTTTACCACCGACTCCGCCACTGACTTAGCCAGCTTTAGTATTGCCGGACCGCAGGATGTTAATCCCGGCTGCCTTCCCGACACCGACTCAAACCTGCCATTGCCAGAAGGCATACTGGTTTATAAAGAAGGTGAGGCGCCCACCCGACTAGTGGTATTTGCCCACGGTATAGGCCACAACGTCCGCGAAAGTTGGTTGCCCCATATGAGACGCGAAATCCGTTTGGCCAAGGACTTCGAGAACCAGCCTAGTGATGTGGCATTTGTTAGCACGGACTACCGTGACAACCTCGGTTTTCCCACCCTGCGCGGCGCCCATGACACAATAAGTGCCACACTCTATGCCATGGAGAAATTCCCCAGCATCACCACCGTCTATATGTTTGGTGTATCGATGGGTGGCTCTATTTCTGGTACCGCGATTACAGAATCTACCGCTGTTACCGAAGACGGTTCCTCGCTCTATGATTATTGGCTGGATGTAGAAGGTGTTAGCCAGCTAGCTGAAACCTATGCAGAGGCAGCTGCCGCTGCATCAATATCGGAAACTGCGGCGCAGGCGCAGGCCGGTATTGAGCGCGATACCGGTGGTAACCCGGTGACCTGTCCACTGGCGTTTGCGCGTCGCTCTCCCGCCTATCATGCCGCTGAAATGAAACTTGCTGGTGTACGTGCGGCCACGGTAATACACGCCGTAAATGACGGTCTGGTTCCCCATAATCAGGGCCGAGTGATGGCATCCACTTTAACCACCTCTGGTATCCCCACTCAGTTCTTCACCATTGTTGGTATTCCGGAGGGGCAGGATCCCGGTTCAACGGGTACCGGCACAGCGGGTGCGGGTGATGCTGACGCCTACCTTAATCTGGCTGGCCACGGCTCAGAAGCGCAGGCCTTCCATCCCGTCATGCGGGTCGCGTTTGAAAATATGCGCAAAATGCTCGATGGCAGCTATAACGAAACCGTCCCTTATTTTGAGTGTATTGTTGATCCCAATATCCCCGCAGATAGTTGCCCGGTAGATCAGGTTCAGCCCTAGCTTTATTAAGGCTTAAGCAGTCGGCGGTGTTTATACTGTGTTATGCCTCCACAGTATGAGCCGCCGGCGCTCACTCACGGATGAGTGTGTTTTGCCGCTAGCGCAATGGCTATCGTGGGCCACTGCTCGCTGACCGTCTTTGCGCAACCCTCTAGTCTTACAATTTAAATCATCCCATCCTTACTTCGGTTCATAGCAGAGCCGTCTCCCTCATTGCAGATACCGACAGTACTTGATCGTTTTTGTCATGTACTTGATCAGCTGCGACATTGTCTGGTTTCGGGGCCACAGAGATACTTCCTGCCAGGCTGGTTGGCGACACACCTGAGTGTAGCGCTGACCGATTTTAAATACGAAGGAGAGACCTAATGTCGTCATCGGCTGAAACTCTTAGCCAAGCCTTTACGCTGGGCTATACCTATACACGGTCCACTGGGCCTATTGTGGGTCAGTTTTTGACCTCCTTGCGCGCACGCAAAATGGTTGGCATTAAAGCCAGCGATGGCAAAGTGCTAATGCCGCCGGTGGAATTTGATCCGGTGAGCGCTGCCGCATTAACTGAATTTGTCGATGTTGCTGACAGCGGTGTGGTGAAGACTTGGTGCTGGGTTAAAGAACCTCGCAAAGCGCATCCCAGTGATAAGCCATTCGCCTGGGCAATGATTTTGCTGGACGGCGCCGATACCCCAATGCTGCATTGGATAGACGCCGGTGACGAAGCGGCAATGTCTACTGGCATGCGTGTCAAAGTGCGTTGGGCCGCAGAGACTAAAGGCGTCATGGATGACCTTAACGGCTTTGTTCCCGAGTCCGTTGCGCTTTTGACTGAGCTTAAACCGGCGGTTTCTAATGAGCCTATTATCGGTGTCGAATCGCCAAGCTACCTGACCTATAACTTCACCGCAGGTAAAGCGACCTCACTTTACTTACGTTCAATGAAAGAAGGTAAATTGGTCGGTCAGCGCTGTCCAAAATGCCGCAATGTTTATATTCCACCCCGTGGTTCTTGCGCTGCGTGTGGCGTACCTACCGAAGAGCAAGTGACCTTAAGCAACAAGGCCACGGTTGAGTCCTTCACTATTGTTTACATCCCCATTCCGGGTAACCCGATCAAGCCGCCCTATGTTATTGCCAACTTGGTTCTAGACGGCGCGAACTTGAGCTTCTTGCATTTGCTTAGCGAATGTAAAAACGAAGACGTGCGGATTGGTATGCGAGTAGAAGCGCTTTGGCGGCCCGAGGAAGAGTGGGGCTTTGCCATGGAAAATATCCAATACTTTAAGCCTATAGATGAGCCGGACATGCCGGTGGATCAGATTGGCAAATTAATTGATGAGGGCCGATAAAATGCGTGATGTTGCGATAGTTGCCTTTGCGCAATCGAATTGCCAGCGAGATGCCGGCGCGCAAAATGAAGTAGAACTGATCATGCCAGTGCTCAGTGAAGTGTTTAAGCAAGCGGGGATTAACAACGCGCAAGACGTTGACTTCACCTGTTCTGGCAGCTGCGATTATCAGCAGGGCGCAGCGTTTGCCTTTGTTGCCGGTGTTGATGCCTTGGGTGCAGTGCCGCCAATTAAAGAATCGCATGTGGAAATGGATGCAGCTTGGGCACTTTACGAAGCGTGGTTGAAAATCCAAATGGGACAGGCTGAGTCAGCCTTATTGTACGGTTTTGGTAAATCTTCTCCGGGTGAGCTACCCATCGTGTTGTCTCAACAACTTGATCCCTATTACCTCGCACCGCTGTGGGTAGACAGTATCGCCTTTGCCGCTATGCAGGCGAGAACGATGCTGGATTCAGGCGAAATTACTGAGAACGATATGGCTGAGGTCGTGGCGCGCTCTAGAAACAACGCCTTGGCGAATAATCCCCACGCGCAGTTAAAAGGCGATCAGACCGCTGCTGACTTATTGAAAGAAGCGACCTATGTGTCGCCGCTGCGTCGTCATGATTGCTGCCCAATCTCAGATGGCGCCTGCGCCATGATTATCTGCACCATCGAGAAAGCGAAAGAATGGGGCAAGCCCTACGCAGTGATAAAAGGCATAGATCACCGCATTGAGACTCACCACATTGGCTCGCGTGATTTAAGCCGCTCGGTATCGACAGAAATCGCCGCTAAGGCAGCGGGTGTGGCAGATGGTCCGGTTGATGTTGCCGAGCTTTACGCCCCCTTTAGTCATCAAGAAATTATTCTGAAAAAGGCCTTGGGCCTGGGTGACGACACCGTGGTTAATCCATCTGGTGGCGTGTTGGCGGGTAACGTGATGATGGCATCAGGTTTGTCGCGTATTGGTGAAGTTGCCATGCGCATTATTCGTGGCGAAGCAAAACGCGGTGTTGCCCACGCGACATCAGGTCCGTGCTTGCAACAAAACCTGATTACCGTACTGGAGGCAAAATAATGGCTCAGTTAGCTGCTGTTGTTGGCGTAGGCCAAACAAAATATAAAACCAAACGCAAAGATGTTTCTATTGCGGGCATGGTGCGCGAAGCCGCGGTCAACGCCCTTGAAGATGCTGGTTTAACTTGGGATGACATCGACGCGGTCATTATTGGTAAGGCGCCGGATATGTTTGAAGGCGTAATTATGCCTGAACTGTATCTAACCGACGCGCTGGGCTGTAATGGCAAGCCAATGTTGCGGGTACACACAGCGGGTTCGGTGGGTGGTTCTACCGCCATTGTTGCCGCATCGTATGTGCAAAGCGGGGTGTTTAAACGTATTTTGACTGTGTCTTATGAGAAGCAGTCAGAGTCGAATGCGATGTGGGCGCTGTCAAATCCACAGCCTTTCTCACCGCATTTGAATGCCGGTGCAGGCGGTTATTTCGCGCCAATTATTCGCGAGTATATGCATCGTTCAGGCGCACCCTACGACGCCGGTATCAAGGTGGCGGTTAAGGATCGTTTACACGGTTCTAAAAACCCATTGGCGCATTTACAGCTGCCAAATATTACCCTCAAGGAAGTTGAAGACAGCCCAATGCTGTGGGAACCGCTGAGATTCTTGGAAGCCTGCCCCTCATCTGACGGTGCCTGTGCCATGGTTATCGCCAACGAAGAGCTGGCGGCTAAGTCACCTCGTAAACCGGCGTGGATTCGCGGCGCGGCAATGCGTTCAGAACCCACAATGTATGCGGGTCGCAACCAGGTGAGTCCGCAGGCGGGTATCGATTGCGCCAAGGATGTTTACGCGCAGGCCGGTATTCATAACCCGCGCAAAGATTTCGACTGTGCTGAAGTCTATGTTCCTTTCTCTTGGTACGAGCCAATGTGGCTTGAAAACCTTGGCTTTGCCGATCCCGGCAAGGGCTGGGAATTGACCATGGCGGGTGCGACCTCCTCGATAGAGGGCGGTGACATTCCATGGAACTGCTCGGGCGGCGTCTTATGTTCTAACCCCATTGGCGCATCAGGTATGATTCGCTTTGCAGAAGCTGCCCAGCAGGTTCGTGGTGAAGCGGGTGGTCATCAGGTAGACGGCGCCAAAACAGCGCTTGGGCATGCCTATGGTGGCGGCGCGCAGTTCTTCTCAATGTGGGTCGTGAGCTCAGAGAAGCCGTAATTCGCTAAGCCGCCATTTAGTGCTATTCACCTAGGCTCGTCTCTTGGGAGGATGGTGGCGCTAGGTGGCGGTTGTTATATTTGTGAATACTTTGTACTGCGGTGAACAATGCTATTGTTGCCAGCAGTATCAAATTTTTTCAGAATAGTTTGCGAATATCGCACAGAAAATAATAAGGGATTGAGAATATGACTATGCAATTTAACCTCGCAGATTTATTTGAAGCCGTTGCTGACAAGGTGCCGGAGCGCGAGGCGCTAGTCTGCGGAGCGAGCCGTTGTAGCTATGCAGAATTGGATGCTGGCGCCAATCAAATGGCCCACTATATGGCATCTAAGGGTGTTAAAGCGGGCGATCACGTCGGCCTGTATATGTATAACTGCAATGAGTATCTGGAAGCGATGCTCGCCTGTTTCAAAATTCGCGCTGTGCCAATCAACGTCAACTATCGCTATGTAAAAGATGAGTTGTTATATATTTTTGATAATGCAGACATGGTCGCCTGTATTCATCACCGTGAATTTATTCCGGCCATTGCTGAGGTTCGCAGCGCCGCCAAGACCCTAAAGTTATGTATTGCCGTTGCCGACGATAGTGAAGAGCCGCTGGCGACGATTGACGCTGTGGATTACCACACCGTGCGGGAAACCCAGTCTAAAGAGCGCAACTTCGGTGAGCGCTCAGGAGATGACTATTTCATTCTCTACACCGGTGGCACCACTGGCATGCCTAAAGGCGTGATGTGGCCGCATAAGAATGTATTTTTTGCAGCCATGGGCGGCGGTGGGCACTTTTCACCCCTAGGTGCCTGTGAGAAGCCAGAAGACATGGCCAGCCGCGTTACTGAGCACGCCTTGCGCGGTATTGCGCTGGCGCCACTGATGCACGGCGCGTCATGGTGGTACGCCTGTATTCAGCTATTGGCGGGCAACGCCTTAATCCTTAATCATCAGCGCTCTTTTAATGGCGAAGCGATTTGGCAGGTTGTTCAAGACGAGAAAGTGAACGCGGTGCAAATCGTTGGCGACGCCATGGCTATTCCGCTGCTGGATGCCCTAGACGCAAATGTTGATCGCTGGGATTTAAGCGCGGTATTTAATGTTGGTTCCGGCGGTGCGATCTTCTCTGAAGCTAAGCAAGAAGCCTTTAAAAAGCATTTCCCCAATGTCTTTATCACCAACAGCTTCGGCTCGTCCGAAGGTGGTCAAATGGGTATGGATAACGGCAGCAAAAAGACCGCATCTGGCCTTGGCAATGTAAGCCGCACAGATTTTATGGACGTGCTCATAAACCTTGAGGGCGACACTTGGCGTCATGCGGAGCTAGGTGAAACCGGTATTTTTGCCCGCGCTGGGTATATCCCAAATGGTTATTACAACGACCCTGTAAAAACCGCAAAAACCTTTATTCAAGTAGATGGTAAGACGTGGTTGCTAACTGGTGATGCCGCCAAGCTCGAAGATGATGGTTCAATCACTGTATTTGGGCGGGGTTCTAATTGCATCAATAGTGGCGGCGAAAAAATCTTCCCTGAAGAAGTGGAAGTCGCACTCAAAGCCCACACCGGAATATTTGATGCTCTGGTTGTCGGCGTTGATGATGAGCGCTGGGGCAGTCGAGTGAGCGCTGTTATTCAGGCCCGCGAGGGAACGGAGTTAAGTCTAGAAAATATTCAAGAGCACTGCCGCAAGCATATTGCTGGCTACAAAGTGCCTAGAGAAATCCACTTGATTGACGAGCTGCCCCGTGCGCCAAGTGGTAAACCAGACTATAAAACCGCCAAGGCCTATGCCGACAGTGGTAAAGGCGCTGTTGCCTAAAGACATTATGCTGGCGGGGCAGAGCATTATGGCGGCCTAGCTGTGTGCCGCTTCACTGCCCTTGCTTGCTGCGCAGTAATAATAAATTTTACGGAGCCCAAATATGGCCACTGAATTAGCCATCAGTACTAAAACCTGTCTTATCGAACAGGAAGGCAATGTTCTAATTGTCACCCTAAACAGACCCGAAGCTAAGAACGCCTTTAATCCAGAAATGCTGCTGGGTTTGTATAAAGCGTGGCGTCTACTAGACGAAGATGACAGTTTATATTGCGCCATTCTTACCGCCAATGGCGATACGTTTTGCGCCGGCATGGACTTAAAAGTCGGCCCCGATGGCGACCAAGGCACCACCCAAGAATTTATGGATTTAATGGGCACCGTCCCCAATATTCATTGGCAGGCACTGCTGCGTGAAAACCGCCCCTGCAAGCCACTGCTGCTTGCTGTAGAGGGCTACGCACTGGCCGGTGGTACCGAGATGCTGCAGGGCACCGATATTCGTGTTGCTGCCGAAGACGCAATTTTTGGTGTAACCGAAGTGGCGCGCGGCTTGTACCCAATGTCCGGTTCTACCATTCGCCTGCGCAAGCAAATTCCCTACTGTTTGGCCGCTGAAATTTTGCTCTTGGGCGAACATATCACCGCGCAACAGGCCTTAGATTTTGGCTTGATTAACCGTATTGTTCCCAAGGGTGAAACCTTGAACGAAGCGAAGAAGTTGGCAGAAAAAATATGTGCCAATGGTCCGCTGGCAATTAAAGCGGTAGTGCGTTCACTGCGTGAGCACACCGAACATTTAGCTGAAGACGACGCCATGCAGAAATCCGATGAGCTGGCTGGCCCGGTCTTTGGCTCCAAAGACGCCAAAGAAGGTATGCGCGCCTTTAAA
>TARA_R110001592_G_scaffold123108_4_pt1 | contig 38454 bp, 17 predicted proteins | sample TARA_R110001592 | Tara Oceans TARA_R110001592 (sample SAMEA4398387) | marine metagenome | biome: Polar Biome; feature: [SRF] surface water layer (ENVO:00010504); material: water (ENVO:00002006), including particulate matter (ENVO:01000060) such as... | depth 5 m | reverse complement strand
AAAGCTCCTGCTACATCAAAAGTATCATTAATTACATTACCACAAGAAGTTGTTTGTGCAAAACTGTTAATAGCAAAAAGAAATGCTATTACATAAAAAAATTTAAGTTTCATATATTTTAATTTTAGGTTCATTATTAATATCTTATTTAGTTCTAAGTTGATTTACTTTTGTATCTGCATGATTTGTTATATGTCTTTTATAATCTTGAGTATACAATGTTGCTAATGATTTATATTTTTTTGGAAGCTGATTATACTCTTTCCAAGCTTCATCATATTTCTTGATCCATTTTTGAATACCCTCTTTATCTCCTTTAGCTTCTGCATCTGATAAATTCACTACAGATTGATATATTTTGTACAAATGCAACCCATATTCTGATGATCCAATTACAAATTCTTTTGTTTCCTCACTATTCCAGTGAATCTCTTTTGCCAAGGTTACAATTTCTTTCCATTTTGCAATAGATTCCTCTTTTTGTACTAAATTTCTTTTCTGACCTTCTACCGTTTTTGCAGGAGCAGGCCAACCAATTCCTTGATCTCTTGTCCACCAAGTATTCATATCGCCATGTGTTGTATTTCTACCTCTAACTACAGCCTCTGCAGATAACAAACATAATTTTCTAAAAGCAACAATATCATCTCCTTTTAATTGCAAACATTCTTTTGCATATCTATTAAAAATTTGCTCTTCGCTTTGCGATGTATCATTTGCCCATTGTGCCATTACCCAAGCATTTAAATCGCACCATAATTCGTTTTTAATGTAAGGTCCATCCCAACCACCTCCACGAGTCCAAGTCCAAACACCAGCAAATAACTCTGGTTTTGTATCTACAAATTCTTGGATCGAATTAATTTTTTCTTCAGGCATAGAATTGTGTTCTTCAAAACCCTGAATTACTCCATTAGCAATATAATTAGGATACGCTCCTTTTCCTTCATACTCTCTGGCACACTGAACTTCTATAATTTGTTTATGACGACCTTGACCTATAACTTTGCTAAACGGGTTAGCTCTATGAAAATCGCCTTCGCAATGTTTAATACTAATAGTTAAATTATCATGAGGTTCTATAGCGTTACTTACTGCCATATAATCATTCATTTTTCTATCGAAAGCTCCCCAAGTTCTAAAAATAAGTTTCTTGTTATTTTTGATGCAAATCTCTTCTCTTAAAATATTGATTAAAGGAATGATCGTTTTTTCTGGATTATTTCTATTCTTAATATCTCCTTGGTGATACGGGGCATCGTGTAAATAGGTTTCTCCGATACGCACTACTAACCCATCTAAACCCGGAAATTGATTAAACATTTCGTTAATTTGGGCTTTGATCATTTTTACAGTAAACGCATTGTTTGGATCTCCAAATGTTTTCTCTATCTTATACTTTTCAATCAATCTTTTAGGAAACAAAACAAGGTCTGACATAGCATAAATAGCTATTCCTTCTTTTTTGCTGGCTGCGTGCATTTTTTTAATTTGCTTCGCTTTATCATCTACCCAAATTCTTTCTTTAGATCCTTTTGGTAAAATATCTTTATCTACAGATTCCCAATTAATTGCCAATGCAGGCGATTCAAATAGAAAATATACTTTTCCATTGTATCCCATTTCTTTAATCACCGCAGGATTATTATATGCAGACTCATATGGTTTTTCACCTGGGTTATGGTGTACCATATCTAAAACCAAAGGTTTTTTATTGTTCTCTTGCCCCATTAACTCTGCACTATAAACAATTGTAAATAAAACCAATACAAATATTAGCTCCCTAAAAAAACTAAAACTATTTGTCTTTTTTTTCATCAACTTTAGATATATTTAATATTAATTAAGCCAGAAATAATATTGATAAAAAAGCTATTCAATCATGACAAACAATGGAATAACCCCTAATTCTTAACTATTGAATCACAAATTTTATAGTTCTTGAACGCTGTTTATCAAGCGTTTTTAAAATATAAACACCTTTTTTTAGATTTTTAGTATCAATATTAATGATGTTTGAATCTTGATTTGAGTAAAATGTCTCCTCTACTACTGTTTGACCTAAATAGTTTATTATTTGAGTTTCTAGTTTATCAGCACTAAATTTTGAATTTAATTGTAGCGTAAGCGTATCTCCCTTTTTTACAGGATTTGGATACACCATTAGTTGATCATCAATACTGATCTCTGTAACACTTAAAGCTTGTTCATTAAGTACTCCATTTATAAAGTTGACCATTTCAATTAAAACATCTTCATAAGCTGGTTTTCCAGGATTAAAAAATGCATGTTTTTCCCCTGAATAAATTACAGCTTCTGCACTACCTCCATTTGCATTTATAGCATCTGCAAATAAGATACTTTGCGTATGCGAAATAGTAGTATCTGCATCACCATGCATCATTATCGTTGCTGGTGGAGGAGTTTTGAGGTTAAAAATTGGAGAATTCGCTGTTTCACTAGGTACATTTTGCTTATACCAATTTCCAACACCAAAATCTCCAGCGTCATTTACAAAATCATAAATTCCGTTAAAACCTATAAACCCAATAACATTAGGAAGTTGTTGAGAAGCTAAAGCAGCTAATGGCGTACCTGCAGATCCACCACTAAAAAACACTCTTGTCATATCAAAATTGTAAGTATCTGCATTGTCTAAAGCCCATTGGTATGCAGCAGCAACATCTTCCATTGCTAATGAAAATGTTCCGCTAGAACCAGAGCATCTATAACCAACACCTAAAGTTGCAATTCCTAAATTTTCTGCTAAATACTCTCCATGAGGAGAATAAGCTCCTGCAGAAGCTGCTGCTGTTCCGCCAGACCAACCACCACCATGAATCCAAAAGTGAACAGGTGTTTTTTGAGTTCTATTTGTAGGTAAATTCATTTTTAAACCTAAAGTATGACCAGCTTGAGGGAAATCTACAGTAGCTATTGATGTTAATTCTATGTTTTCTGAATCACCAAAATCTTTATCTGTCTCTACAATGAAATTATATGTTGCTCCATTTGCCAAACCAATAGCAACATCATCAGTAGATTTAAGTCCTGCTTGTATTTGTACTGACACTAATGCATTAGCTGGCCAATTTTGTGCAGGTGAAAAAGTAAGTGTGTTAGAAGGTGATAAAGTCCAAGTTCCAACTGCTTCTGTTTCACTTTTATTTACAAATATTTTTGGGTATTCTGAAGTACTGTCTACATTTTGAGAAAAATTTATTACAATATCAGATGTTACAGATAAACCTGTTCGTGTAGCTGGTAAAACATCAGTAACAGAAAATTCTGCTGTTACAAGTTCTGCGTATTCTGTAGCTAATCTATTATACTCATTTTGAAACGCTGCCGTATCAAGTGATCCATCGTACATTGTTACTTCTACAGCTTCTGTATGGTTATATGTTTGTGCTCCCGCTACTTCTTCAAAAATATTAAACCTAAGGTCTACATTAGAGTTAATATGCATTGTATTTGTAATAGTACCTGTAGTTATAATAGGAGAAGTACTGTCAAAATATTGATAATTCCCAGATGAATCCATTGAAAATCCAAAGAAGAAGTAATCCTCTGCAGGTATTTCATTAGACCCTATATTTACACGTGTGTAATTTGGTCTACCATAATCAAAACCTATTTTACCATCTTGTAATCTTACAAACCGAATTCCTTTGCAGCTAGAAAATCCCCCACTCATATCGTAGTTTCCTAATAAAGATGCTGGTTTACCTGTTACCTCGTTTTCAGCTTTCCCTATATAAAAAACACTGTAACTATTATCAGAAACATAAGTACTAGAACCTTCTAGTTCAAGAAAAGAACCATCTTTACTAAAAAGAACTGTTGTTTTCCCAGGATACGTTTCTTGAGATTCTTCTGCTCCAAGAGCTGAATTACTTTGTGTAGCATCACCATAACCATCTATTTGATTTTCCCAAAGGGTAACAGAACCTAGATTGTCTGCAACAATTCCTTTAGCATTTTCTAATGATAGTACTTTGGTTTGACCTAACAAACTAGCACTTGAAATAATGAATATGAAGAAAAATTGTAATGTTTGTTTCATGGTATTTAATTTTTATAAAATATTTATTCTAGTTATTGAACAACAAATTTTAGCGTTTTATAACTTTTATGATCACGTATTTTTAGCAAATAAATTCCTGCTTTTAAATTTTGAGTTTCAATATTAATTGTATTTGAATCTTTGTTTGGATAAAAAATACTCGTTACAACTACTTGCCCTAAATAATTTATTATTTGAGTTTCTGTTTTTTCTGAATTAAAATTTGAATCTAATTGTAGCGTAAGCGTATTTCCTTTTTTTACAGGATTTGGATATGCTTTTATTTCACCTTCACTTTTGATATCAGAAATACTTAAAACCGCTGCTTTTTCAAGTTGTTCTGTAATAAAATTCGCCATTTCATAAAAAGCATCTTCATGGGAAGGCTTGTCTCTACTAAAAAATGAATGCACTTCTCCTGGATAAATGATCGTTTTAGCACTGCCTCCTTTCGCATTTATAGCATCAGAAAAACGAGTACTTTGAGTATGTGATATTGTATTATCTGCATCACCATGCATTAATATTGTTGCAGGAGGATTATCACTTAAATTAAAAAAAGCAGAGTTTGCTGTTTCACTTGGAATATCTTGTTTATACCAATTTCCTGCACCATAATCGCCAGAATCATTTACAAAATCATAAATTCCGTTAAAACCAATAAATCCAAGAACGTTAGGTAATCTTTGAGAAGCCATTGCTGCTAAAGGAGTTCCTGCAGATCCGCCACTAAAAAACACTTTTGTCATGTCTAAATTATAGGTTTCTGCATTGTCTATTGCCCATTGATAAGCTCTATCTACATCTTCTTCTGCATAGGTATATGTACCTCCAGAACCTACACATCTATAAGAAATAGATAAGGTTACGATACCTAAACTTTTTGCTAAATAATCTTTATGCAAAGAATAATCAGCACTAGAAGTTTCGGCTGTTCCTCCAAGCCAACCACCACCATGAACAAAAATATGTACTGGAAATTTCTCAGTTGTATTTTCATCAATTACTGGTGTGGTAATTTTTATTGGTAATTTATGACCTACAATAGATTCTCCTGTTCTAGCTACATAATCTATGGTTGCTATTGGTACTTCTAATTGATACGTTTCAAAAGCAAAGGTTGTTTCTGCATCAACTATAAAACCATAGGTATCTCGTTTTGCTAAACTAATAATAGCATTATCTGTAGATTTTAGTCCTTCTAATATTTTTAAAGTAACTAATGATCTAGCTGGCCAATTTTCGTTAGGTGTAAAAGTAAGTACATTAGCTGGTGATAAAACCCAATTACCAGAAGCTTCTGTTTCACTTTTATTGATATATATTTTTGGATATTCTGATGTTTCATCTATCGATTTATCAAATGTTACTACAATAGGAGCATCCACAGAAATACCTTCTCTAAAACTATCATCATTTGGTAAAACCTTTGTAACTGAAAATTCAGAAATAACAAGTTCTGCATATGCTGTTGCTAATCTATTATATTCGTTTTGAAATTCTGTTGCAGCAAGTACATCATCAAACATTGATACTTCTACAACTTCTGTATGACTATAAGTATGTGGGCCATCTCGTTCTTCAAAAAGATTCAATTTAAGATCTTCATTTTGACTTGGAACCATTGTGTTACTAATCTTTCCTGTTTTTATTGAAGGAGCGCTACTATCAAAATATTTGTAGTTTCCTGAAGCATCCATTGTAAATCCGAAGAAGAAATAATCATCACCAGGAATTGTACTTAAGATTACACGAACATAATTTGGCTTTGCATAATCAAAAGCAATACTACCATCTGATAATTTTAAAAATCGAATTCCAGAGCAATTATTAAAATTACCTGGAACATCATAATTACCCAATAGTGATGCTGGTTTTGATTCCGGATTTGCTTTACCTACATAAAAAACACTATATGTATTATCAGAAATAGAAGTATTTGAACCTTCAAATTCAAGGAACGAACCATCTTTACTAAACCCAACATTTACTTTTCCTGGATAGGTTTCTAGCAGTTTGTCTCCACCAAGAGATGAATCACTTTGAGTGGCATCTCCATAACCATCAATTTGATTTTCCCAAAGTGTAACAGAACCTGAATCATTTACAACAATTCCGGTATTATTCTCTAACGACAGCACTTTTGTTTGACTAAAAATACTTGAAGTAGTTATAATTAATATGCAAATAAAATGTAATCTATAGTTCATAATATAATTATTAATCTCTTTTAAATTCGATGTCTTTATTCGTTGAAATCTATTTTTTTAATTTTTCAAAAACCTGAATTAATTCTTTTAATTTCTCAGGATTTTCTTCTGCTAAATTGTTCTTTTGACCTATATCTATAGTAAGATTAAATAGTTTATAATCTAACGAAATACCTGTTTCTGTACCCACTTTTGTATTCATTGATTTTCCTTTATATGGAGGAATCATAATCCAATCGCCACTTCTTAAAGCTGTATTAGATTTCGCTTCTAAAATTAAATGATCACGTCCTTTTTTAGTTTGTCCTAATAAAGTGTTTAAAAAATTCTTGCTGTCTGTTGTAGTATCATCTTCACCAACAAGATTACCTAAAGAAGCCAATAAATCTATTTGACAAACAATTGCATCAGAAACTCCTGGTTTTATATGATTTTTCCAATAGGTAATAAATGGAACACGAGTTCCTGCTTCAAACAAACTGTATTTACCACCTCTTAAACCTCCTTTAGGATCATGGTTTCCAAGTTTTCCTACAGCATCATCATAATAACCATCATTTAAAACAGGGCCATTATCACTAGAAAAAATAATTAACGTATTTTCTAAAACACCTTCTTCTTTTAAAATTTTCATAAACTCACCAATCATCCAATCTGCTTCTAAAATAACATCACCTCTTGGTCCCATACCAGATGTACCCACAAATCTTGGATGTGGCGTTCTTGGTACATGTGGTTGTTGCATTGCATAGTAAAGAAAAAATGGTTTTTCTTTATGTGATTTTACATAATTCTGTGCTTTTCCTAAAAAATGATCTGCCATATCAATATCAATCCATTTTGCAGCTTCACCACCTTTCATAAATCCAATTCTAGGAATTCCGTTTACAATGCTATTGTTATGACCATGATGCCATTTCATAGTTACCATTTCTGGATTTGATTTTGCTGTAGGTTCTCCTTCAAAATTCTTTTTATAATTAACTTCTATAGGATCGTTTTTATCTAGGTTTACAACATTTCCGTTTTCAATATATACAGTAGGAACACGATCTTGCGTAGCTGCTAAAATATAAGACTCATCAAAACCAACTTCATTAGGACTTGGTTTTATAGTTTCATTCCAGTTTACATCTCCAGAACCCAAACCTAAATGCCATTTACCAATAATTGCAGTTTGATAACCAGCCTTAGATAATATTTTAGGCAAAGTTTGCTGTTTTGTACTGATTAATAAAGGCGCATCTCCAGGTAGTATTTTTGCCTCTTTATTTCTCCAAGGATACACACCTGTTAACAAAGCATATCTACTTGGCGTGCAAGTTGCAGATGATGCATATCCATTTGTAAATTTAATTCCGCCATTTGCTAAAGCATCAATATTAGGTGTTTCTAATTCTGTTGCTCCGTAAGAACTTAAATCTCCATACCCCAAATCATCCAAATAAATAACAACAATATTTGGCTTCTGATTCTCAACAATTTTATTTGCTGATGAATGTTCAAGATTACTTTTACAACCAACGCTTAGAATTGCAATTGTGAAAGTAAAAACGTAAAAAGAAAGTATTTTTTTAGTCATTCTAATTTATGTTTATTTTTTTAATAAAAATTGTATTTGATGTAGTAGTTTTTAAAAAAATCTCACGCTGTTTATCCACTATATCATTAAGTTATCAAATTTAAGTGCTTTTTGTATCCTAAATTTCTCAATTAAGGGGGAGAAATGTTACGTATAAATCCTTTTAACCTAAAAATCAGCCATAAAAAAGAAGCAAATGAACATAGACCTTACCAATATATTTTTTACATTTCCAAAATATTATGTTCTTAAAATATTTAATTTTCAACAATCACTTAAAGCATCTTAAAAGAATTTAAAATTAATGATGGTTTACTTTTTTAAATATTTACGTCATATTATACCTAAATAATTTCACTAAACTAGAGAATTTAATAATGTTGCAATCCATTAAATAGTCGTTTTACATAGAGCTATTTTTTATTTTTGCAACATTATTGGGTGTTATTTGATAAATAGAAGAGTAATTAAGTTGATATATTTGAAAATCTTTATAGCACAATTAGTACTAATAACAGGAATATTTATCTCACTAAAAACTAAATAAACTAATTATAAAATGAATATGTTCTTCATCCTTAAAATGGTTTCTTTTAAATCTGCTTCAAAAATTAATTTCTTTAAACTTTTGAAAGCTACTTACATGGCAAACTTTATTTTAATTTTAAGCTTAAGTTTAGGATTCTCTCTTTTCGCGAGCAATACCAACCCTAAAAAAAATAATGTAGAGCGACTTCCTTTTGACGCGAATTGGAAATTTATGCAACAAGACATAAATGGTGCAGAAAAAATTAATTATGATGATACTTCATGGAGAACATTAAACTTGCCTCATGATTGGAGTATTGAGGGAGAATATAATGAAAGTAACCCAATGGGCGCACAATCTGGATATTTACCTGCCGGTTTTGGATGGTACAGAAAAACCATTTCAGTTCCAAAAGAATGGAAAGGAAAACACATAGAAATTGCTTTTGATGGTGTTTTTATGAACAGCACTGTTTGGGCAAATGGTAAAGAATTAGGAACTAGACCTTATGGATGGATTTCTTTTGCGTACGATATTACGGAAACTGTATCAACATCAGAAACTATAACTTTTGCTGTTCGCGTTGATAACGACAAGCAACCTTCTGCAAGATGGTATACTGGTAGCGGAATTTACGCACATACTTGGATCGATATCAAAAATAATATTCAAATTAAAAGAGATGGGATTTTTGTTAGAACCGAAGGAAATAAAGTTTTTGTAGAAACAGAATTATTAAATAACAATGACACTTGTGAAAAAACAAAAATAATTACTTCTATTATTGATAAAAATGGCAACGTAATTACATCTGCTAAAGCTAAAATCAAACTTGAAAATGAAGGTCTTGTTAAAACTGATTTGGAAATTAAAAATCCGAATCTTTGGTCTACAAAAACACCTTATTTATATACTTTAAAAACAGAAATATTTATCGGTAAAAAAGTACTTGATGTTGTGGAAACCAAATTTGGAGTTCGTACTGTTGAGTGGAAACCAGCAACGGGAATGTGGATTAATGGCGAAAACGTAAAACTTCAAGGCGTTTGCAACCACCAAGATGCTGGAGCTTTAGGAGCTGCAGTTCCTTATAAAATTTTAAAATTTAGAGTTCAGCAATTAAAAGATATGGGAGTGAACGCCATTAGAACAGCGCACAACCCACAAACACCAGAATTTTATGACATCTGTGATGAATTAGGAATGCTAGTGATGGATGAAATTTTTGATGGATGGATGAAAAAAGCCAAAAACGATTATGGAGCTCATCATTTTGATAAATGGTGGAAACAAGATTTAACAGATTGGATTAAAAGAGATAGAAATCACCCATCAATTGTTATTTACAGTGTAGGTAACGAAACTCGTGGAGCTATCGCTAAAGATTTAGTAGCACAATGCAACCTTTTAGATCCTACAAGACCTGTAACTTCTGGGCATTCTGGTTCTGAACACATGAATGTTTTAGGTGTAAATGGAGGAAGTGAAAAGAAAGGTTTTTTAGAAAATTTAGAAAAAAATCAAGAAGGAAAAGTTTTTATCGGTACAGAAAACACGCATACTTGGCAAGTAAGAGGTTATTATAGAACTAATACTTGGTTTAGAGATGGTTTTCCTAACAAAAACCAAAGACCTTATGCAATTGCAGATTTAACAGAAAAAGAAGTTTTTACACACGACTGGACAGAACAAGCTGACAGAAAAAACAAAAAACAAATTTTTAATTCAAGTTATGACAATGCTACTGTACGTGTTTCATCAAGATTAAATATTGCACAATTAAGAGACATACCAGCGTATGCAGGTTCTTTTCGTTGGACAGGTCATGATTATATTGGAGAAGCAGGTTATGTTCATGGAGGCTGGCCTTTTAGAGCTTTTATGGGAGGAGCTATCGATTTAGCAAATTTCGAAAAAGACTTGTTTTATTTATATCAAAGTCAGTGGACAACAAAACCAATGGTACATATTTTACCACATTGGACACATCCAAAAGTAGCTTTAGGAACAGAAATTCCGGTTTGGGTATATTCTAATTGTGATGAAGTAGAGTTGTTTTTTGATGGAGAATCTTTAGGAAAACAAAAACCAGGCACAGAATGGGAAGAAATGCAAACTCAATGGTTGGTGAAATGGAAACCAGGAACCTTAAAAGCAGTTGGGTATAAAAACGGAAAAGTAGTATCTGAAGAAATTATAAAAACAGCAAATGAACCTTCTAAAATTCAATTATCTGTTGATGGAGGATCTTTAGATAACATAAAAGACGATATTGTTCAAGTTCGCGTTACCACCACAGATAATAACGGAACTTTTTATCCTTATGGTGAAAATAGAACCTTCTTTAATGTCTTTGGAGCTGGTAGAATTAAGGCTTTAGATAATGGAAGTCCTGTGGATGTTGAGCAACATGTTGGCCCAAATCACAGAATAGCATTTTATGGATTAACTCGTGCTTACATTACAAGTACAAATCAATCAGGAAATATAAACTTATTGGCAAGTAGTATTTTAGGAGAAAAGAAATTAATTACTTCTAATAAAGTAAGTATAGACACTAAAATCATCAATTTAAGAGGTGATAAAATCAATCCTAAAATTGAAGTTTATTATACTACCAATGGAGAAAATCCAACAGAACAATCTACACTTTATAAAGGAAGTTTTGATATTGAATTAGAAACAATCGTAAAAGCGTTAGTTGTAGTTGATGGAAAACCAACTCAAGTTTTAGAAGAAAAGTTTGGAAAGAATGAAGGATTTACTTGGAATGAAACTATAGAAGGAAACGATCAAATAGGTGAACAAGCTGAAGAAGCGACGTTAAACGATGCAACCATTTCATCTAAAGGAAAAAACTTTAAAGGAAAAGGTTTTGTGAGTTTGGCAAAAATAGGAGCTTCTATTTCTTGGTATCAAGAAAATGATGGTGGCGCAGGAAATGCCGATTTATATATTCGTTATAGCACAAAAATTGAAAACGAAACTGGAACACATTTACAAATTACTGTAAACGGAAAAGTGATTAACAATAAACTCTTTTTACCAAATACAAATCACAAAGGAAATGCTTGGGAAAAAGTAAAAATTCCAATTAAAATTGATAGAGGCGCAAACACTATAAAACTAGAATCATTAAACGATAAAGAAATTTTTATTGATGAAATTAATATCAATTAAAAGATCTTTTAAAAAATCAATTAAAAACCTAAACTAATGATTACAAATCATTTAAGAATTGTAATTAACATTTCTGTAACATTTGAACCCATTAATTGAGAAAATAAGAACATATAAACACATTAAATTTGTACTTATGATATCCGAAGGAAATTTTTTACTTAGGATGGAATAAACTAAAAACTAAAAATTAATTAAATTATGAAATTAAAGATAATTACACTTTTCCTATGCTGTTTTAGTCTAGTTTCAGCTTGGTCACAATCCTCAGTTTCTGGAACAGTGACAGATGAATCAAAAACACCTTTACCAGGTGTTAGTATTATGATTAAAGGCACAACAACTGGAGTTGTTACTGATTTTGATGGAATTTTCAAAATTAAAGTTAAAAAAGGAGACGTTCTAAAATTTTTATATTTAGGTTTTAAAGAACAGGATATTACTATCGGTTCTCAAAAAACATTAAATATAATAATGAAAGAAGATGCTGCTCAATTAGATGAAATAGTAATTGTTGGTTATGGTTCGCAAAAAAAAGCAAGTGTCTTAGGTGCTATTAGCCAAGTAAAAGGAGCCGAAATAGTAGAATCGGGTTCTGCAAATTTAACGAATGCTTTAAGTGGACTTTCACCCGGTCTTAATGTTGTGCAGACAAATGGGCAACCAGGATCTGATGACGGTGCAATTTATATTCGTGGTAACGCAAATCCATTAATATTAGTTGATGGTGTTGAAGTTGTTGGAGGATTTTCTAACATTGACCCAAGAGATGTAGAAACTGTTAGTACATTAAAAGATGGTGCTGCTACAGCAGTATATGGTATTAGAGGTGCTAATGGTGTTATTATCATTACCACTAAACGTGGAAAAATTGGTAAGCCAGTTGTAAGTTTTACAAGTGAAGTAGCTTTTAAATTTTATCCAGACAAATATGATGCTTTAGACGCATTTGCGGCTGAGAGTTTACGTAATATTGGTGTATATAATGATGCAGCGTTTAGTACTGGATTTTCAACAGAAGCTGATTTAAACCATTATAGAGATGGCGATTTACCATACATCTATCCAAATACAGATTGGATCGATTATACAACAAAAGATTTTGTAACTAGTTTTAATCAATCAATCTCTGTAAGAGGTGGAACTGAATCTGTAAAATACTATGCTTCTGCTGGGTACTTACAAGAAGGTGATATTACTGCTTCAGAGCAATTTTTTAACTTCGACCCTGAATATAAATTTGAAAGATATTCATTTCGTGGTAACTTAGATTTTACACTATCTAAAACTACAAGATTAAAAACAAGTATTAGTAGTCGTATAGAAGATCAAAATCAACCTGGAGGAAGTGGTAATTTCTTAGGATTATATACTATTGCACCAGGTAGTGGTGTACCTTATTATCCTGCAGAAGTTATGGAACAATACCCAGACCCATTATATCCAGGATTGGCAGAAAACAGATTTCCGATAAGTTCTGGTGTAGGTACCAACCTTAGTGGATCAGATAATATCATAAAAACTATTTTTTCTTTTGATCTTCAATTAGAACAAGATTTAGACATTATTACTAAAGGTTTAACATTTATAGGTAAATATAACTTTATAAGTAACTATCAAACAAAAAGTGAAATTAATTTTGATTCATCTTTAGAAACAAGATTAGATAGATATGATTTATTACGTGATGGTACTTGGGATTCTTTTGAAGGAGCAGATTATGAGCGTCCTTTCGATTTTAATTTAGGAAATGAAAGCATCAATAGTACACAAGAAATTTCTTACCAAAAAGCACAATTAGATTACAAGCGTTCTTTTAATAAACATAGCGTTACAGGTTTAGCTGCTTTTAGCCGTAATAAAAGGATTAATAATACAGATTTCGCTTATTTTGAAGAAGTTTGGGTGGGTAGAGCAACCTACAATTATGATGAACACTACTTCTTAGAAGTAAATGGTTCGTATAATGGAGATGAAACATTTGCAAAAGGATATCGTTTTATGTTTTTCCCTTCTTATTCTGTAGGTATTAATTTTGCTAAATACGATTTTGTAAAAAAACATATCCCTGCAATCAATAATTTTAAAATTAGATTTTCTAATGGTAAAACAGGAACCAAGAGTGGTTTAGGTAATAACCGTTGGCAATATTTAACGTACTATGATAGTGCAAATCCAAGAGAAACTTGGAGATATAACTTTGGTGAAGGAGATACTGGTCGTTTATCACTTATTAGAGAAACGCAACTTGGTAACGAAACGTTAACTTGGGCTACTGTTACAAAACAAAATTTAGGTGTTGAATTTGGTTTATTCAATAATAAAATATCAGGAGAACTTGAATTATTTAAGGACCATAGAGAAGGTTTAATTCAAAGACCATCTGCTACAGTACCTTATTACTTTGGTTCTACTGCTGCACTTCCTTATGCAAACATAGGTGAATCTGAAAGTCATGGTTTTGAAATGTCTTTAACCTATAGAAACAAAACAAATGGTGGTTTTAGATATTCTGCAACAGCAGTGTATGGTTTTTATGAAAACCGTATTCTAAAAAGTGCTGCAGATGGTCCTGGTACTCCAGAATACACAAAAATTGCAGGAAAACCAGCTGGTGCTTCTGCATTATTACAAACAGATGGCTATTTTCAAAACATTGATGAAATTGTAAATTATCCTTTTTATGCTGGTCTACCAGGTCTAGGAGATTACAGATATATAGATTATAACGCTAATGGTACTGTAGTAGGAACTAGTTTAGAAGATCAAGTTAGATTTGATTTACCAGACTCTCCACAACATAGTTATAGTTTAAAATTAAATGGATCTTACAAAAAATGGTCTGTAAGTGCCCTAATTAATGGTATTGAAGGTCACAAAGGACTCGTAAATGGTAGTTTAGCATACGCATTACCTGATGGAAATGCAGCAGGACGTTACAGCCAATTAGATTATTGGACTCCTACTAATACGGATGCTGCTTATCCTGCATTGCATGTTGGAACTGCAAATCCTAATTTAGCAGCAGCAACAACGGGTAGAGTTGTTAGTTTAGATTACATTAAATTACGAAGCGTAAATGTTGGGTATAATTTTGATGTTGATAAAAATAAAGGTATCAAAACATTAAAACTTTATATTAGTGGTACCAACCTTCTTACAATTTCTGATATGAAATATGCAGATCCAGAAGGTAACTCACCTGGATCTTACCCAATACTTCAAAGAATTAACCTAGGTATAAATATGAGCTTTTAAAATTAAAAATTATGAAAACAATAAAATATACATTTATTTTAATCTTGGCTAGTCTTGTTTTTAGCTGTGAAGATTATTTAGATAAACAACAAGATTTCGAAGGGTTAGACCAAGAAGATGTTTTTAGTGATGTACGTTTAGCTAGACAATATTTAAACGGTGCTTATGCAAATCTAATAACAGAGGTAAGTGCTAAATCTGGTGCCCCAGATATACTTCCTGGAATGACAATGGGTGGAGAAGGATATCCAGGAAGAATGAATAATAATGTGCCAGAAAGATATTTGTCTTACGCAAATTCAGATTATTTAAGTTTAATGAATCTTAATGGTGCAGTAGGTCAAGGTCAAACACCAAATTTTGTTTCTAGATATATTGAATCTTGGAAAGGTATTAGAACTGTAAATAGCTTTCTACAGAATAGTAATAAGATAGGTAATTCTACAGAAGAAGTGGTTAATAGTTTAAAAGGAGAAGCTTATTTTTTAAGAGCTTACTTTTATCATCTTTTAACGAAACGACATGGAGGACTACTTTATTTAAAAGAAAACCTAGATCTAAATAATCCATTTGATCAAGAAAGAGAAACGTATGCAAGTAATTTAGCAAATATGCTAGAAGACTTAGATATGGCAATAAGCTTGCTTCCTGTAAGCCAAGCATCAGAATATTTAGGAAGACCAACAAGAGGAGCTGCTTATGCTTTAAAATCTAGAATTACATTATTTGCAGCTAGTCCATTAATTAACACAACTAATGATAATCAAGCATGGATAGATGCTGCTGTAGCCGCTTCAGACTTAATTACATATGCTAATAATAACGGTTTATATACACTTGCAAGCGCTCCTAATGCAAATAACATAGATGTTTCTCATAATGGTGCAGATCTTTTAGTTCCAGAACCAGTAGAGTTACAACCATACAGAAGTATATTTGTGGGACCTGGAAAATCGAAAACGCTTCCTCAAGAGGTGATTTTTATGGAAGTAAATGATTTTACAGCTGGTGGTGGTGGTACCTTAGTTCCTTTACCTAATACTTATTTAACAGTAGGTTTTGATATTGTAAAAGGAAACAATAACCCAATGGCTATTGGAGCATTGGCTAATTTTGTTGATAAATTTGAAACTAAAACTGGTTTAGCTATTAAAGATGATCCTTCATACAACCCACAAGAGCCTTTTATAAATAGAGATCCTAGATTTTACAATGCTATTTTATTTGATGGCGTGCCTTGGACAGTAACAACATCTAATGCAACAAATAGATCTGGTTTTGCTGATTTAGCAATCGTAAATGAAGACGGAAATCTTGGATTAGATATAGCAGACCCTAATACACCAAATAATAGACTTTGGCAAGTTAAAAACAAAACTGGATTACGTGTAAGAAAATGGACGCCAAATGGTTATTTTTTAACACAAGGATGGAAAGGTGAATTAGATTATTATTCACATACAAACGTGTTTAGAATGGCAGAAATATATTTAAACTATGCAGAAGCAGCAAATGAAGCGTATGGGCCAAGTGGTTCTGCTCCAGGAGCAAGTATAACTGCACTAGATGCTGTAAATAAAATTAGAAATAGAGTTGGAATGCCTAATGTAAACGGAGCATATGCTGGATCGCAAGATGGTTTAAGAGAAAGAATTAGAAATGAGCGCGCTATTGAATTATGTTTTGAAGGTTTTAGATATGATGATATTAGAAGATGGAAAACAGCTCATTTAGAAGAAAATTTAAAAGTAGAGTTTTTAGAAATGCGTTGGCAAGGAGGAGCGTCTGCACTTTACCCTACAGGTTTTAGTTTCCAAAATGTAGCACAAGGTGATTTAAGAAAAACTTTTACAGATAGAAATTATTGGTGGCCAATTCCTAGTGCTGAAATTGAAGCTGTGCCAACATTTAGACAAACAGATGGTTGGTAGTAAATACTTATTTAAAGATAATACTAAAAATACCAACAACTTAAAACTATAAAACAAATGAAAATAACCATAAAACAACTAAAAGGTTTTGTTTTCTGCGTACTTAATGTTCTCGCTATAAATATTGGTGTTGCTCAAAATACACCTATAAATAATATAGCAAAACAAGATTCGCTTCAAATAAAAAATAATGACGAATTTCTAAAAACACCTTTTGGAGTATTCAATATAAGTCAATCAACTGGAGCAATATTTAGAATTTCTGGTGATGAATTAAGAAAATCTGGTGGAGATAATCTCATAAATTCTTTAAAAGGAAGAGTACCAGGCTTAAAAATTGTTAGAACAAATAATACTCCTGGAGATGGTGGATATTCTTACACTTTAAACGGCGGAACACCTAATATTTTAATTGATGGTCAACCAAGAGGTTTACAAGTAGATTTAAGAGATGTAGAAGAAGTAATTGTACTTAGTGATGCAACTTTTAATGCTTTATTAGGAAATTTAGGAGACAATGGTCTTATTTATGTAATTACAAAAGGTAATAAAATGAGTAATCCTTCAATAGAAGTTAATTACCAAACTGGTTATAGTACTCCTACACGTTTACCTAAATTATTATCTGCAGCAGCGTATGCAAAAGTAGTAAACCAAGCATCTAATAATGATGGTTTAGGTGATGTGTATAGTGCAGAAGCTATAGCAGCTTATCAAGATGGGTCAGATCCTATAAATTTTCCAAATATAGATTCTCAAGAAACATTTTTATCAAACTTATCTGTTACGAACTATATGTCTCTTAACTTATATGGAGGAAAAGAAAACGTTTCTTATAGTGCTTTTCTTGGTTATTCAGATTGGGAAGGTTTAGAAAAAGTAGGAAGTAAAATAGATGGTAGAGATATTACTTTTAGAACTAAGATTAATACTCAAATTAATGATTTAGTAAATGCTCATGTAAGTGTTTATGGTAGATTTGGAGAAAATCAAAGACCAGTACTTGGACCAGATGATACTTTTAGATATATAACAAATACACCTGCAAACGCTTTTCCTTTAATGGTTGGAGACTCTGCATATATTGTTAATAATCAATTTCAAACTAATTTATTATCAGAATTAGAAAATGGTGGAATTAGAACAGATTACACAGCTAATATGATTTTTGATATCGGTTTCGATTTTGATCTAAATAAATATGCTAAAGGGCTTACGTATGATACCTACATTATGATGAAAACTTATAATGCACATACGCTTCTTACAAATAATCAACCAGGTTTATATACGTTAGAAAACTTACAAGACATAAATGGATTAGATTCATTAGCCTTAAAAGTTAATAAAAATGAGTTTCTAGACTTAAACATTGGAAGATCTAACGCAGGTATACAAAGAAATTTTGCTTACGGTGGTAATCTTAGTTATGTAAGACAAATGAGGGAAGGAGTTTTAAATTTAAATTTAAATCACCTTTTATACTATCAACCTAATATTAATGCTAGCCAAACAGATCAACGTAACTTAACATTTAATTTAAATGCTAATTATGTACATAAAGATAAATATATCTTATTTGCAAATGCTAACTCTAGCAACAGTTCTAGGTTTTTAGATAATAATAAAAGTAAATTCTACCCAACTGTTGGTGCTGCGTGGGTAGCATCAAACGAAAAGTTTTTAAAAGATAGTAAAGTAATAGATTATTTAAAATTTAGAACTTCTTATGGTGTTGTAGGTACAGAATATGGTTTTACTACCCTTTTATATTTAGATACTTGGAGTGGAGGTAGAAATAGTGGTACAACTTATCTAGGTCAAGGAAATACATCTCAAGATGAATTAGGATATAGATTAAATACAACTGGTAATGACGCTATTGACTGGGTTGAGTATAATCAATTATTTGCAGGTGTAGAATTACAGTTGTTTAAAAAGTTAAAAATAGATTTTAATTACTTTGATATTTTAATTCAAAATCAAGTAATAAAAGCTAGCCAATTGTATGCAAGTGCTTTAGGTGATGATGTATATCTTCCTCAATTAAACTTTAAAGAAAGTAGAAACAGAGGTTTCAATACAAACGTTACTTTTAGTGATAGCCGCGATTCTTTTAAATATCATATTAGTGCAAATGCAGGTTACAATAAAGTAATAGGAGAAAAAATATCAGAAGTTCAATATCCAGATACATACAGATTAGAACAAGGTCAAGCACAAGATAACATCGTAGGTTATGTAAGTGATGGTCTTTATACTGCAGAGAATATTGGTAGCGCTTTACCACAATTTGGAGATTTACAAATTGGTGATGTAAAATATGTTGATTTAAACGGAGATAATGTAATAGATTCTAGAGATACAAAAGCTATTGGGAACAGTAACCCAAGAGTTAATTACGGCATTAACGTTGGTTTTGAATACAATGGAATAAACTTAGATGTTGTTGGTATGGGTGTTACAGGTTATGATATTAACCTTAATTCATATGCATATTACCAACATGGTGGATTAGGAAATTATTACGGCAGCGTAAATAACGATTTACCTAATGGAAATGCAAACCCAAGGTTAAGTACTTTAACTAGCATTAATAATAATAAAAATTCAGATTACTGGTTATTAGATGGTAGTTATTTTAAAATAGCAAACGTAGAGTTAGGATATACTTTACCACAATCAATAGTTTCTAAAACAGCAATAGACGATGTAAAACTCTTTTTAAGAGGAAGTAATTTAGCTGTATTTAGTAAAATGAAAGATTTAGATCCAGAGAATATTAATGCAGGTTTTTCTGAATACTCTATGATGAGAACTTTCACTGTAGGTGCTTCTATCAATTTTTAATACGTAAAAAATAAAAAGATGAAATTAACTAAAAACATACTAATCATATTCACCTTAATGCTTGGCATTACAGGATGTTCTGATTTTTTAGATGATACAATTCAATACACTTCAGAAGAAGAAGTATTATCTTCTGGACAACGTTCTAGAGGTTTGATTGAAGATATTTATACAGATTACTCTTTTAGATATTTTACTGATTTTTCAGCTGAATACTTAACAGATAATGGTGTTTTAAATTCTTCGGCTACAGATTTTGCAAATAACAATTGGGGACCAGCAGAAAGTCATCCTTATAATTATATTTGGCAACAATCTTACAATAATATTAGACAGGTTGAACAATATATCGAATTAGTTCATAATACAGGACTACCATATTTACCTTCTGAAGCAAGTGCTCCTTTAAATGATATAATTGTAAGTAGATATTATGGAGAAGCTCATTTCTTAAAAGCTTGGGCAGAATGGGAATTATTAAAAATTTATGGTGGTCCATCAGCAGATGGAACCATGTTAGGTTTTCCTATTGTAAATAAAATTTTAAAAAATGAAGAGTATGCTTCTTTAAGTAGAAATACATACCAAGAATGTGTTGATCAAATTATGGCAGATTTAGATGTTGCCATCGATAATTTACAACTTACATATTCTGGAACTGAAGTTACAAACCCTGGATATAGCGAAAATGAAACTGGTAGAGCAAGTGGTTTAGCTGCTTATGCTTTAAAAGCAAAAGTTGCATTGTTTGCAGCAAGTCCTGCATTTAACCCTACAAACGATATTATGAAATGGCAATTAGCTGCAGAATATGCTAATGAAGTAATTCAACAAAACGGAGGTTTAAAATCGTTACAATCTATTGATAATAGCAGAGAAAATAATCCAGATCATATTTGGAGAATGCGTAATTCTAGAAATAATAATAGTTTAGAAAACCGTTTATATCCTCCAACTTTATATGGTCAAGGAGAAGTAAATCCATCTCAAAACTTAGTAGATGCATTTCCAGACTCAAAAGGATATCCTATTACAGATGCATCAAGTACGTACAATGCTGCAACACCTTATGCGTCTAGAGATAGTAGATTTTATAAATATATCTTTTATAATGGTGATCAATGTTTTGATTCTGAATCTTGTACAGATTTCACTGCTCTAGAAATTTTTCAAGGTGGTTTAGATAATTTTGGAGGATTTATTCAGAATGAAGGAACAAGAACAGGTTATTATTTAAAAAAATATTTAAGTAACGTGAATTTTGATCCATCAGTAAATGATGCAACAACAACAAAACCTAAAGTGTATGTTCAATTAGGTTTAACAGAAATGTACTTAATTTATGCTGAAGCTGTAGTTGAGGCTTATGGACAAGCAGAAACTGCGCCTGCAGGACTAAATTATTCTGCTAAAGAAGTTTTAGCTAAAATTAGATTAAGAGCTGGTTTATTTTCTGATCCTTATTTAACTACTGCTGCTACTGATGTAAATCTTTTTAAAGATTTATTAAAAGCAGAAAGACGTTTAGAATTATCTTTTTCTGGAGAGAGATTTCACGATTTAAGAAGATGGAAAGACATTGTTAATATCGAAGATCTTAAAGGTGTTAAAATTACTAAAAACAGTGATGATACTTTTTCTTATCAGAATATAACTGTAGAAAAAAGAGGATACACAAACAAAAACTATTATTTACCTTTGCCATACAGCGAATTATTGTTAAACTCTAATTTGAAACAAAACCAAGGATGGTAAAAAATTTAAACCGTAAGATTATGAAAAATAATATATTAAAACCTATCACAAAATTACTTGTGTTAGTTGTAATGGCATTGAGTATTACTTCATGCTATGACGATTTTGTTCAAAATGAATTTGATTTTACTTCAGTTTATTTACCACAACCTACAATCGATCGTACTTTTATCATGGGAGAAGGTATGCAAATTGGTGTTGGTGTTGTTTTAGGAGGAAGATTAATGAATACAGAAGATGTAGAAGTAACTTTCTCTTTAGATGAATCTCTTTTAGATCCAGGTTCTGCATTACCTTCAAGTTACTATAGTCTTGTGGATGGCGAAGGAAACCCTGCAAACAATAAAATAATAATTCCTGCTGGTAAAACACAAGGTTTTGTTTATGTAAAAGCAGATTCTATACAATTCCTTAATGATCCCGTATCACTTGGTAACAACTATGCATTAGGATTTAGATTAGATAATGTTGTAAAAGCAGATTCTATTTTAGTAGATTATAAAACAACAAAAATTACCTTTACATATATCAACCAACTTTATGGTAACTATGTTCAAAAAGGACAATTTATAAAAGATGATGGTACTACAGTAGAAACTATTGATTATCCAGGTGCAATTACAGATGCTCTAGAATTAACAATGGCATCTCCTAGCACGTTAATTTATGATGGTCTTGCAGATTTAAGAGGCTCTGATAAAAAACTACAAATTACTGTTGCTGCTGATAACACAATAACGATTCAAACTGCTACAGGTGGTGTAGTTGTTACAGATGATACAGGTTCTTTTTACAACCCTGTAACTCGTGTAGTAACACTTAACTACTCTTTTGACTTTAATGGCTCTAGCTACAAAGCAAAAGATGTTTTAGAATTTAGAAATAGATTTGTAGACGGCGTAAATCAATTTGATTTATAACATTTAACCAAACTTAGAATTAAAAAGCCTCTCATAAATTTTATGAGAGGTTTTTCTTTTAAATATGAAATTAATTTGAAACCCATAAAATGAGAAATACAGTTCTTATACTACTTTTAACAACGCTCTTCATGTCATGTGCAAGCAAGAAAATTAATAATCTAAATCCAAATATTGTACTAATTATGGCTGATGATTTGGGTTATGGAGATATTTCTTGTTATGGAAACTTAACTACGAATACACCTAATTTAGATATACTAGCAAGCCAAGGAATTAAATTTACAGATTTTCATTCAAACGGAGCTGTTTGTAGCCCAACAAGAGCCGCCTTAATGACTGGAAAATATCAACAAAGAACAGGTATAAATGGCGTAATAACAGCCAAAAGTCATAGAGAAATTGGTTTAAACTTAAATGAAATAACAATCGCCGAAGAATTTAAAAAACACGGTTACAACACTGCTATGTTTGGTAAATGGCACCTTGGGTATCCAAAACAATACAATCCTACTTTACAAGGTTTCGATGTATTTAAAGGCTTTGTAAGCGGTAATGTAGATTATCATGGACATATTGACCAAGAAGGCTACTTGGATTGGTGGAATGGCGCTAAAATTGAAAATGATGAAGGATATTCTACCGATTTAATTACTGAATATGGAGTACAATATATAACTGAAAATAATCCTAAAAAAACAGGAAAACCATTCTTCCTTTATTTGCCTCACGAAACACCTCATTACCCATATCAAAAGCGAATCGATAAGATTTTAAGAGAAGTAGGCAAAGCAGGAACAAAGAAAATACCTAAAGATAGTATTGCATCAATCTACAAAGAAATGATCGAAGTTATGGATGAAGGAGTAGGTAAAATAATACAATCGCTAAAAGAGACTGGTGAGTATGAAAATACAATAATTTTTTTCCTTTCGGATAATGGAGCAAATAAATCTGGTAATAATGGAGTTTTAAGAGGCACTAAATCTAGCCCTTATGAAGGTGGAACTCGTGTACCAGCTATTTTTAGTTATCCTGATAAAATAAATGAAGGTAGCGTTAATAATCAAGTTGTTTTAACGATGGATATTCTACCAACATTATTAGCCTTTATTGATCAAAAACCAAGTGTTAAAGAATTAGATGGTGTAAGCATCAAAGACAATTTATTACATCAAACAGAAATACTTAAAAGAGATGTATTCTTTAGCTTTGGAAATAAAAGTTATATTAGAAGTGGCCATTGGAAATTGATTTGTAAAGAATCAAAAAATGACAAAAAGTTTGAATTATATAGCTTATCAGAAGACATCCAAGAGCAGAAAAATTTAAGTTTAGATAATCCGGAATTGGTAAATAGTTTATCTCATAAACTCCAAGTTTGGAAAAAGAAAGTAAATGAAGGTGTTACTATAATATCAGAATAAAGTCAACCCAAAATTCTAAAAAACAATAAAGCCAGTGAATTTATATTCACTGGCTCTATCTAGTTAACTAATTCAAATATAATAATTATTTTAGGGGAACAATTTTATACGAATATTTTAAATCTCCTGCTTTTACTCTAAATTCTTCATGCGCTAAACCTTTAACACTCCAGCTATTATCTCCTCCTACTCCTGTTTGTTTATAATCGATATTAACATTTACAAAATCTCTTTGAGGAACATCTGTTGTATGGCGTTGTTGTTTTTCTTTACCTGCATCAAAATCGTTATTGTATTGATGATGTGTGCTAAATCCTAATAATTGAAGCCCTTCAATTTTAATTCCTTTACCTGCATCATTCTTAAAAGTAACCCAACGAACATCTGTTCTATATCCGTTTTCTTGTGGACGGATATATGGAAAATACATGTCTGAAACTTTTGCTTTATAATCACCAACCAAAGCTGCAGTATTTCTATCATTATAATTTTCATGAGGACCTCTACCAAAGTATTCTACATTTTGATACTCATTTTTTATGATAAAATTATTCCCAAATCTAGGTAAATGAGGTAGCTCTTTAGAGATATTACTCAACGAATTTGTAACTGTTATTTCTCCATTTGGTTGCACATTATAGGCAACAGTAATTTGTCCTTTAACAGATGGCAAATCAAAAATAGTTTGAATACGTACTGCTCCTTTTACTTCTGATGCACTTGCAACAGAAACTTCTTTAGAATTATTAAAAAACTTAATTGATTGTAAATTTTGAGTTGTAGATGCTTGTTTCCAAACGGCTAATACTTCTGGAGATTTAGCTCCAAAATCGTTATCTGTAGTAGCTCTCCAAAAATTAGGTGTTAAACTTTCAACTAAAATAGTTCCATTTCCAAAATCTAAACTTGTAAGCTTACCTGTTTTTGTATCCACTTTTAAATCAAAATTTGCATTTGAAACGGTAGTTGAATTATTATCAGAAGAGATTGAAATAGCTTCATTAGAAGTTTTAGAACTTACATCAAAGTTTTCTTTTACTAACTGAAATTGTTCAAAAGCAACTACATGATTCGTTGGCATTAAATCTGTTTCAGTTTGATTTAAAGCATATACATTTAAGTGATATTCTGATGAAGCATTTTCTAATTTAGGCAAATCAATTTTAACCTTTTGAGTTGCGTATGGAGCAATATCTAAAATTGGTAAATTTCCATTTGCTACTTCTTTACCGTTTTCTAACAACACCCAAGTAAACTTATACTCACTTAAATTGGTAAAATCATAAATATTTTTAATTTCAATTTCACCATTCTTTAAATCTGATGGTTTAAATTTAATATATTGATATACTTTTTTAACCTCATACAATGCAGGATGTGCTGTTCTATCTGGGTTCACAATACCATTTAAACAAAAGTTTACATCACTTCTGTAAGCATCTGCTCCTAAATCTCCTCCATAAGCCCAAAATGCTTCTCCATTTTTATTTTTAGTCAAGATTCCTTGATCTACCCAATCCCAAATAAATCCACCTTGCATAATATCATACTTTTCTATAACATCCCAATATGCTTGTAAACCTCCAACACTATTACCCATTGCGTGTGCATATTCACATTGAATTAAAGGGCGTTTAGGATTGTTTTCTGCATATTTAATCATTTTATCAATTGTCCAATACATTGGTGCTTGAATATCTGAATTTGCATAATTTAAAGCACCTTCATATTGAGTTGGTCTTGTTGAATCTTGCTCTTTTAAATATTTATAAGTAGCAAAAAAGTTATCTCCATTTCCTGCTTCATTACCTAATGACCAAGTTACGATACATGGAAAATTTTTATCTCTTTCAAACATTCTAATGGTTCTGTCCATATGAGCAGCTTTCCATTCTGGTTGATAAGCTGGGTGTTTTTTTTGTGCTTTTTTGTTTTTATCCAAACCTTGGTTTGTAGCTCCTAAACCATGTGATTCTATGTTTGCTTCATCAACAACATAAAAACCATATTTATCGCACATTCTATAAAAATGAGGATCTTTAGGATAATGACTACAACGAATAGCATTTAAATTATTTTGCTTCATCACTTCCAAATCTTTAAATGTTACTTCTTCTGTAACAGCATGTCCTTCTGTATCACTATGATCATGAAGATTTGCACCTTTAATAAGTACAGGTTGCCCATTCACTAAAAACTGACTATTCACAATTTTAATGTTTCTAAAACCAACTTTAATACTTGTTGCTTCTATCGTATTATTTTTATCGTCTTTTAAGTCGATTAATAATGAATATAAATTTGGATGCTCTGCATTCCAAGTTTTTACATTCTTTAAAACTTTATTAAAATCAATAGTATTTCTACCTGTATTTAATTTGATGACTTTAGATTCTGAATACACTTCTTTATCTCCATCAAGTAATTTAATTTCAATAGCTCTTGTTTGTTCTTTTTTGGTGTTATTGTCTACCTTAATATCAGCTTTAAAAACGCCATCAGTATAATTGTTTTCTAAATCAGAAGTAATTCTAAAATCTCTAACGGTAACTTTATCAACTGCATACACATAAGCATCACGTTCTATACCGCTTAATCTCCAAAAATCTTGATCTTCCATATAGCTAGTATCAGACCAACGTAAAACCTGAACAGCTACATTGTTTTTACCTACCTTAATATATTTAGTTATATTAAATTCTGCAGCAGTTTTACTACCTTCATTATATCCTACTTTTTGGCCGTTTACCCAAACATACATTGCACCACTAACTCCTGCAAAATGTAAGTAAACATCTTTACCATCCCAATCTTCTGAAACATCAAAATCTCTTTTGTAGCTACCAACATTATTTATGTTATGAGGAATAAAAGGTGGATTTGTAGGAAAAGCATAAATTCTATTTACATAAATAGGCACTCCAAAACCTTGCATTTCCCAGTTAGAAGGAACCGTAATTTTATCCCAACCATTTAAGCTAAAATCGTTTTTATAAAAATCTGTTGGACGTTCAGAAACACCTTCAGCAAAATGAAAATTCCAAACACCATTTAAAGAGGTGTACATCGTTGAATTCTTCCAACTTTCATTCTTTAAGGCTTCTTTGTCTGAAGCATATCTGTAAAATGATGCTGTTGGTTCTTCTCTATTAATTTGAAAAATTTCTGGATTTTCCCATTCAGGGTTTACCCATTCTGGATTTTCCCATTTTTCAGCTACCTCTATAGTTTTTGTGACTATTTTACTACAAGAAGCGAAAGTGGCTAGTGTAATAATAAGAATTAATAATGATTTTTTCATTTTGATAAATAGTTAGGTGTATGGTTTAATTTTTACTGATATACTGATTTACAATAGCACTTTCAATTTGCTCACCACCTTTTATAATAAAGGCTTTTATAGCATATTTTGAATCTACTTTTACTTTTGAATTCGGAATAAATACTCTAAAAGAATTCTGTCTTTCAGGATCTGGAATTCCTGGAATGGTAATATGTTCTACATTTAGAAAAGACACATTGTTAATGATAACCCCAAAAGAATCTTTTGGTTTTAATTTTATTTGATTTAATTCAACCTTCACCAAATAACCCTCTTTTTGAGTTTCAATAACTTGAATAATTACTTTATTGTTTTTTTCTATTGAAAAAGCAGTAGCAATATTTGGATGAAAATTACTCTCTCCAACTTCTGTCTCTGCCTTAACTGTATAGTAATATTGTATATTTTCCTTAACTGAATTATCTACATAAACCATGTCTTTAACGCCGCTTGCAATTTTAGTAAACTCGTGTAATTTTACACCTCTATATACATTGTAGAAAGTGTTAGGTAGCACTTTATCTTGCGGAATCCATTTTACTTCAATAACGTTTGAATATCTTTTTGTTGCAGATACATTTCTTGGACTAAATGGCACTCTAGACGAAACTAATACATTTTCTTTATCCGAAGAAATACTTTTACCCAAACCATTATAAGCAGTTACCGTAAATTGATATTTGGTATTATCTTTTAATTCTTCTACTCTATAACCGAAAACATTGTCTGTATCTATTTCAATATTTTTATTATTTTCATCAACATAATTAATTAAATAACTAGTTGCATTTGGCACACTTTGCCAAAACAAAGTAACTGTATTATCTCTTCTTGCAACTTTAAATATTTGTGGTGTATTTGGCAATTGATACGCTACAGAAACAGCATCAGAAAAATCACTAATTATTTCATCATTCTGAGCTTCCACTTTAAAAAAATATTTTTTATTCGGATGTAATTCTTTTACTAAAAATTGATGGTCTGCTATTACATTTACAGTTTCACTTAAATTAGATGCTTCTGTTCCGTAATGTATTGTGTACGTTTTTGCTTTTGAAATAGCGCCCCATTTTAATAAAACTCCTTCTTTTTCTACAGTCGCTTTATAAATTGTCGGCTGCTCTAATTTATAAGAATCTGTTTTCCATTTTAACATATATAAACTATATGGTTTTACAGAAAGTATTCCGTTTTTAATTTGAGTTTCTTTAATTTCTGTATCTCTAGTTTTTAATGAATCCGCAGAAATAGAAGACACAAATAAATTGTTTTTTAGTTTTTTATCATCAATATTAATTTGATACTGATTAGATACTTCACTTCTATTACTAATTACTAGATAATTAAAACCGTTGTTTCCTTTATAACTCTGAGCAAACATTCCGTTTACTTTTGTGTTTTTTAAACCTTCAACTTGTACATTATCAGAAATTTCTACAGTATATAAGTATTCAGAATTATTAACAGCTTCGTTATATATTTTATAAGCCTTTCCTTCTAAATCTCTTCTAATACCTGTTAAAACAGTATCAGTTTCAATTTTTAAATTATTTTCAAAAGCATTTTCAACTACTTTTCCATTTCCTTTAGCCGGATAATATTTATTACTTACCTCATGCGCACCTACATATTGTGTATTTGTATGTGCTAATTGACGCATTACATATTCAATGTTATAAATACTTGAGTAAATTCCGTTTAAAGGACTATTCCAAACACCAAATTCTGTAATTACCATAGGAACACCCTTCCAAGTATAATCTTCAATTTCCGTCATTGCAGCACTAGAAGTTGCTTCTAATAATTTTGTGTTTGCTCTTTTATACGCTTGTTCTAAGGTTTCCTTTTTTCCTGTATGTGGCGCGTAAGAGTGTTTAGAAAACACATTCCAATAAGCGCCTTTTTCTTTTTGAAATTTATTAATTTCTTTCATAAAAGTCCAAACTCCATCCCAAGTATAGTTAAGTGCTAATTGTGCATCAGGAAAAATTTGCTGAATAGCTTCTGCATAAGGTTGCATTTTGGCGGCATAATCATAACCATCATTCCACCAAAATCTGTTTCTGTTTGGAACATAAAAATAAGGCTCGTTACAAAATTGCCAAACAGCTACTTTAATGTTATTGTTTTTACAGAATCTTGCCAATTCTAAAATCATTTCTGGCGATTCTGTAAATGCATTTACTGTGATTATCAACTTACCATTTACTTCACTTAAAAGATTATATAAATCGATAACTCTATGAGGTCCTTTAACTTTCACATATTTATATCCTTTTAAATATCCCTTTGTTTCATCGAACATTGCAATATAATCTAGATCATATTCTCCTGTTGCGCTGTTAAAAGCATCGCCCATAGTACCAGAAAAATAACGCAACCAACCTGGTTTTAATTCTTTTACAGATTTTACAAAATCTGGATGTGTATAACTCCAAATTTTATCTGCTATACGAACATTAAAACCGCTTGCTCCTTTTTTAATAGAATGACCAGTATTCGTATTAATGTTTATACTTTTTAGATCTTGACCAAAAATAGTATTCACCATGAGAAGGCTAAGCAATACTATAAAATATGTGTGTTTTAAAAACATAAACAAGAAGTATAAATGATTTATATCTATTTAAAGGTTTACTTGTAATTGTATTTTGAAATTTTAAAATGAAACCTGATCGAACGTAAATATGTCTGATGGTGTTCTAGCTCCTTTAAATAATTCCTTCATTTGCTCAACAATTTCTGGATGCTGATCAGCAATATTATTTTTTTCTCCAATATCAGTAGAAAGATCATATAATTGCATAGGTGCATTTGGTTTCTTTAAAACATTATATTTTACAGCTTTCCAATCTCCTCTTCTTATAGCTTGTCTACCACCTCTTTCATGGAATTCCCAGTATAAATAATCATGCTGAACTTGTTCTTCTGGTTTATCTAATAATGTAGGTAAAAAAGAAATTCCGTCTAAGTTATCTGGCACAGATACTCCCGCAATTTCCGAAAATGTAGGAAACACATCCCAAAAAGCAGAAATTAAATCAGTCTTAGAACCTGGTTTTATTTTACCTGGCCATCTAATCGTCATTGGTACTCTAATACCACCTTCATACAAATCTCTTTTAACTCCTCTTAATTTTCCATTACTATTAAAATATTTTGGATCTGCTCCTCCTTCTGTATGAGGTCCATTATCCGAAGTAAAAACAACAATAGTATTATCTTCTAAACCTAGTTCTTTTACTTTAGCCATAATCTCACCAACTTGAGTATCCATTACTTCAATCATGGCAACAAAAGCAGCATGAGATTCTTTTTGAGATTCATAATGTCCTAATCTATAAGTAGGGCCATCATCTGTTCCTTTAAATTCTTTTTCTGGTAAATATTTTCCTCTATATTTTGCTATTAAATTCTCTGGTGCAGCTAATTCTGCATGAGGAATAATAGTAGGTACATATAAAAAGAATGTAGTGTCTTTATTTTTTTCTAAAAATTCAAGTGCTTCTGACTGAATTAAATTAGGCGCATATTGTCCTTTCTGATGATTGTCGTTACCTGTTAAAGCAATAGAATCTCTGTTAGACCATAAATGATTTGGATAATAATTATGTCCTAAACGTTGACAATTATACCCGTAAAAAACATCAAAACCTTGATAAACTGGATCTCCTTCAGAACCAGGATACCCTAATCCCCATTTACCAAAAGCGCCTGTTACATAACCACCTTTTTTTAGCGATTCTGCTAACGTATATGTAGCATCTGGAATTGGGTATTGACCTTCTGGTTGAACTTCCTTATTTCCTCTAACTGGCGTATGACCTGTATGCATACCTGTTAACAATGCCGATCTTGAAGGTGCACAAACTGTATTACCCGCATAATGTTGCGTAAACATTAACCCTTGAGATACTAATTTATCTATGTTTGGGGTATTAAATTTTTCTTGTCCATAACTACTTAAATCTCCATAACCAAGATCGTCTGCCAAAATATAGATAATATTAGGTTTCTTAACGGTTTTTGTAACAAGTTGTGAGGTACTCTTTTCTACTATGTTTTTATGATTACATGAAAACAAAGTGAAAATTAAAATAGATAAAGAGAACATTTTTAAACTTTTTTTCATTTCATTTATTTTTATATGATATAATATACTGACTAACAAAGCGAAATATATTCGCAATGCTCAAATGTATTATTAAAAGAATTTATAAAAATATAAATAACACCCTATGAATGTTGCATTTTACCTAAAACGAGCCAATAAATTCAAAAAAACAACATTAAAGCCCCAATTGTTACACATAAAAATCCAATTATTATTCTAAAATCTCTTTTTCTAATGAATTATTTACCCTTGTGAATCTGTAAATTATTTATTAATTCTGAAAGAATTCTAAGGTAAAATAGAACTTATATAAAACACCTCAACATAAATAAACCCCTTAAAATAAGGACTTAACAAATTAAAAAACTTTTACTACTACCTCAAATAAATTAAATAAGACTCTACAACAAATAACTATGCAACATTAACGTTCTTATGATGCAACATAATTATTCTAATAAAATTACATACTTTTGAGGTAAAATAGATAATATTACAGAATCTTTAAACGACCTATTTATACTTAACATTATGAACAATAACTTAATAAATACATTACTATTGGTTTATAAAAATGAAATTCAACTATTTAAAAAAATAATACTTTTTATACTTGTACTTTCTACTACATCTAATTTCGCTCAAACTAATGAGACTTACTTTAATGATTTAATTATACAAGGAGACCCTTTTAATAAAAAGGTAAATATTTTGTTTGAAGACAGTATAGGATATTTATGGATTGGAAGCAACACTGGCCTATATAGATATGATGGATATAATTTAGTTTCTTATCAGCAAGACGTTTTTGACCCAAACTCTTTACCTAATAATAATATTAATTCCATTATTGAAGATAAAAATAAAAATTTATGGATTGGTAGTGAGAGCTTTTTAATACACTTTAATAGAAAGGAAAATAATTTTAAAGGTTTTAATAAAAATATAACAACAAAAGTACTATACTCAGATTCTAAAGGAAATATTTTTATTGATTTACAAGGTATTGGTTTAGCAAAAATTGATACCACTAAAAATTTTAATAATATAAGCAACGAAAGTAAGATTACAAATAACATTAAAAATTCGATACTTAAAGGTCAAACAAATACTTTTACTGAAGATGATTTTGGGAGAAATTGGATTGGCACCTCAAAAGGATTATTCATTTTAAATAAAGACAATTCTTTTATTGATACTAATTTTAATACTGAAATTATCACCTTTAAAAATTTTGGAAACAATAGGTTTATAGCCTTAACTAATGACAGTCTGTTTATTCTTAATTATAATAAAACTAATTCTAACTTAGAAATTTTAGAATCTTACCCAAACATTACCAATACTATTAATACACAAGCCTCGCTTACATCTTTAGCAAAAAGTCCGAATAATGAGGATTTATGGATAGGAACAACAAATGGTTTGTTTAAAGCCATTAGAAAAAACAATAGCTACAATTTTGTAAAATTTTCTAAAGAACCTGAAAACGGAAACTTAAAAAACAACTTTATTAGTTCTATTGTTTTTGACACCTATGACAATCTTTGGATTGGGTCTTTAAAAGGCATTAATAAATATCGTATTAGAACTTCTATTTTTGAGTATAACGAGGTAATAGCGCCAAATAAAATAGATAATGACATCGCAAATAGTTTGCTGTTTTATTCCCCTAGCAATATCTTAATAGGGATGAATAGTGGTCTTTATAAATACAATCCTAGAACTAGTAAATCAACCAAGATACACGCAAATATTCGTAATATTAAGCATGTTTCTCTAAATTATGAAAAAGATAAACTCTTAATAACATCAGACAATAAACTTTACGAATCTGAACTTTATGATCCTAAAAAAGATAATTTAGAGTTCTCTAACTTTAAAACTTTTGAATATGACATTACAGATATTAGTGTTATAAATAAAAATGAAATTTGGGTTGGTCTTTGGAATGGTGGAGTTGATATTGTTAATACTAAAAACGAAATATCAAAATTTAAAAAAGATGTAATTCAAAAGCTTTCTAAAAGTCATACTTCAGTTTTTCTTTTAGCTGAAGACCAAAATTTATGGATAGGAACAAGAGGCGAAGGCTTATTTAAGGTAGACCTAAATAATGAAACTATCCAAGATTTTGTACCATCAAAAGAAAATGGATTAACTTCAAATGCTATTTTAAGTTTGCATGAAGACAAGAACAATAACGTTTGGATTGGAACAAGAAGTGGTGGTCTTAACAAATATATTAAAGAAACAAATAGCTTTAAAAGCTTTAGAAAATTAAATGGCCTTTCATCTAATACAATATCATCTTTAAGAAATGATCATGAAGGTAATATTTGGCTTAGTACACAAGATGGTTTGGCTCGTTTTGATTTAAAAACAGAAAAAATTATTCCATTTAGAGAAGAAGATGGTATAAAAGAGAGTCAGTTTATTTTTAATTCTAGCACTTCTAACATAAGTAATAACACCCTTTATTTTGGTTGTTCAGATGGGTTTTACACAGTTCATAGTAATAATTTTTCTCAAAAAAGTAGATTACCATCTACTGTAATCACATTTTTTGCTACACTTGGCGCCACAGAAAGCAGTGAAAATAATTTAGAATTAAATACATCAAACCTAATAAACGTTAATTCAGAAAAACCAATTGTTTTACCTTACAATCAAAATAACATTGTAGTAAACTTCTCTTCGTTAGACCTTACCAACCCTAATAAAAATGAATTTGCATACATATTAGAAGGTCTAAATAATTATTGGATTTATACCAATGCCTCTAACAGAAATGCAAATTATAATGATCTTTCTTCTGGTAAATACACGTTTAAAGTAAAAAGTTCTAATAGTGATGGCGTTTGGAACGAAATACCAACAGAATTGTCTTTTAAAATAATGCCTTCAATTTGGAAATCTAATTTGGCTGTGTTTTCCTATATTCTTTTAAGTTTAATTATCCTTTTTGTTGCTATTATTTTAGTTAGAAGATGGTACAGATTAAAAAAGAACCTAGTAACAGAAACGATTAGTAGAGAAAAGGATAATGAACTTAATCAAATGAAAATGACCTTTTTTACAGATATTTCTCACGAATTAAGAACTCCTTTATCACTTATATTAGGAACTATTGAAAAAGTAGTTAAAGAAAAGAAATTTACGTTAAGCCCACTAACTTCGCAACGTATTTATAATAATACATTAAGAATGCACAGACTTATCAATCAAATAATGGATATTAGAAAATTTGATCAAGGTAAGTTTAAGTTAAACATTTCTAAAAATGATATCATAAAAGATATTAGTATTATAAAAAATGCTTTTAATGATTTTGCCAGAATTTATGGTATAAAATACGATCTAACTTCTGATGAGCAAGTAGTTAAAGCTTGGTACGATGTAGATATCTTAGAGAAAATTTTATTCAACTTACTATCAAACGCATTTAAATATACTCAAGAAGGAGGAGAAATAAACATTGTAACAGTTTTAGTTGCAGAAGATGCACAAGAACTTAAAGATTTGAATCTTCCTAAAAGCAAATACATAAAATGTGTTGTAAAAGATAATGGCGTTGGTATTCCAGAAAAAGATTTAAAACATATTTTTGATAGATATTATCAAGCAACAAAACCTTATAGTAACCAAATTCCAGGTACAGGAATTGGTATGGAATTGGTTCAAAAATTATTAGAAAGACACCATGGAATTATCCGTGCTGAAAGTGAAGAAAATAAATTTACAGAATTTACTTTTTACTTACCAATAAGCAAAAAAAGATACAACAAAAATGAAATTTTAAAAACAAGTACACCGCTCTTAAAAAACTTTATTAAAAATTCAGAATTTCAAATTATTGAAGAAGTGTCATCAGAATTTGAAGAAAAAATAACTTTAACAGAGAATACAAAACCTAAGATATTAATTGTTGATGATAATTCTGAATTAAGATTAATGATCAAAGAAGAATTAACAAGTGACTTTAATATTTTAGAAGCATCAGATGGAAAAGAAGGGTATGACATTATGGTTAAAGAGCGCCCTAAACTAGTTATAAGCGATATAATGATGCCTGTAGAAGATGGTATTTCGATGTTAAAACGGATGAAAGGAAATTCGAAAATTAAAAATATTCCTATTTTTATGCTAACCGCTAAAAACTCTCAAGAAACAAAAATAGAATGCCTTACTTTAGGAGCAGATGATTATATTGAAAAACCTTTTAGTATGGAGTTTGTAAAATGGAAAGTAATAAACACTTTAATTTCAAGAAAACAACTCAAAAATGAATATAGTAAAATAATTACGGCTGCACCATCTGAAATTGAAATAGAATCTAATGATGAGAAGTTTATTAAAAAATTAATTACTATTACAGAAAATTCTATGGGAGATCACTTATTTAGTGTAGAATTCCTTGCTTCTGAAGTAGGTATGAGTAGAGCAAATTTATACAGAAAACTAAAAGTAATCTTAGATGAAACTCCTGTTAATTTTATTAAAAAAATTAGATTAAAACGTGCCGAACAATTACTTAAAAAAAATAGCATGTACATTTCTGAGATTGCATATTTAACTGGTTTTAATAACCAAAAATACTTTAGCAAATGTTTTAATAAAGAATATGGCATAAGCCCAACAGAATATATTAAACAGCACAAAGATTCTATTGAGAATAGTGACACCTCATACATGGATAATTAAATGATTAGTAAAATAAAAGACTTCTACATATTAATATTATCAATTAAATAATCAGTATTTACACTAACACCTAATTAAACCTTAACTGTCAAGTAAATACAACATTTTTAACCATAAAATGAAACAATTACACACCATGCAAAACCTTACTTATATGTAATTTAGTGATTACAATATTAATTACTAAAATTAAACAACATGAAAAAAAAACTACTTACTTCTTACTTTATTATCTATTAGCTTTTTAGGATTTTCACAAGAATTTACAATAGATTTTGAAGGAACAGATCCTCTTAATAATTTACCAACTAGAGTTTCACATGTTAACCCTACAGTAAACATTTTAGCATATGTGGCAGAATCAGCTTATCTTTTTGATAGTGATGATGGAGATATTATACCATACATTAGTGATTCAGGAGCAGGTGGTCAAGTAATTAATAATGCTCAATTTACAAACACTGTTGTTACTGATACAGATGTTTCAAGCAAAACTTTTCAAGGAGATTATACAGGTCACATTATAATTGATGAAAACGCTTTCGGTACAGACGATTTTACGCTTAGACTAGATTACAAACAATTTGGACATAAGATGGGAAATACTAGTTGTGGTTTTATTACTGTGGTAGGTGAAGAATTTATTGGAGTATGGAAATCTGATAGAATTACTTCTAAAAATGGTGGATATACTAGTGTTATGGGATTAGAATTTGGTGGATTTCCATATGATACTGTTGTTCCTGTTTTTAAAGACATTGTATTAACATATACAGCTTCAGATCAAATGTATCGTTTTTTTGCAGATGGTGTTCTATTAAGTACTTCAGCTACTGCTCAAACTAGTGGAGAGTGGAATAATAGAAAAATCTATTTTGGATTTACAGGACAAGATCACAATGCTAAAACAGACCATTTAGATGCTGCTACTGGTGAGTTTACTACTAATGGTCTTAGATCTGATGGAAGAACCGCAGATTTACAAACTAGAATGGATAATATTCAAGTTTTCAAAAGGGCAATTACAGAAGCTGAAGTAGCAACCTTATTTGCAGGTGGTGTTTTATCTAATAATAAATAATTTAAGGAAACTTTTAAAATTTATCCCAACCCAGTAAAAAGTGTTTTACACTTTTCCTCTAATTCTATTTCTTCTGTAGAAATTTATAATGCATTAGGAGCTAAAGTTCTTTCTCAAAAAGTTGCAAATGGTTTGGACATGAGTTCTTTAGAATCTGGTCTCTACCTATTAAAAGGCAAGGATGAAAATGGTCTAGAAATTAACACATTAAAAGTAATTAAGGAATAATAAAATAATTATTTTGAGTTTTATTAGGGGTAAGGAAAATTAAATTTTCTTACCCTTTTTTATGCATAAAGTTTAGAAGATTTTACGATTCGATTCTTTTCATAAAAAAGCTAATCATTAATCATAAAAAACACTTTTATATTCTTAAAAAACTACAAAGCATATAAAAACTCTAAAAATGCATTTTTTGTATTAAAACAACTTTATACAGTCCATTATGCAACATTTTTACCCAATTTTTGATAAATTAAACTTTAACATTTCTTTTAGATTTGGAGCAAACAAATTTTTAATTAAAATCAACTAAAATGAAAAAAAGAATACTATTATTATTAATGCTGTTTTCTATTGCATTAACAAAAGCACAAACAGTAGGAGATCTATTTACTACTAATGATGTTATTTATGAGGTTTTAACAGATTCAGCACCATTTACAGTAGCAGTAGATAACAATAATAACGCCTACCCAAACGAATCTTTAACGATACCTGCATCGGTAACAGATGCTGCTACAGCTACAACTTACGATGTAGTTTTAATTCAAACAGATGCATTTACCAATAATACTAATATAAAATATATTACGATTAATGCTACAACATTAGATATTACTTATCGAGCTTTTCAAAATGTGGATAATCTTGAAACTGTAGATATGCCAAATTTAACTTCAGGTTTGTTGGATGGTAATAGAATCTTTTATTTATGTGCGAAATTACATACAGTTAATGCTCCTAATTTTACAGGTAGTATGGGTAATGATAATTTTCGAGATTGTTCTTTATTAACAACCTTTAATGTCCCAGGTGTTACGAGTGTTAATAATAATACATTTCTTAACTGTTCAGCATTAGAAACAATTAGCTTACCAAATCTTACATCTGTTGGTATTCAGACATTTAAAAATTGTCCTTCTTTAACTACGGTAGTTTTAACTAGCCTTACTGGTTCAACAGGTACACAAATGTTTGCAGCAGACCCAGCGTCAAATTCTAATCAAATAGTAACACTTGATTTACCTTTAGTGACAAATATTGGTAATTTGGGTTTCTGGAGAAGTACTAAACTTAAAAATTTAAATGTACCTTTATTAGAAGTTATTAATACGGGAGGATTTAATGGATGTTCTTCTTTAGAAACATTTGTTTTTCCTGCATCATTTACTACTTTTAGTTCAAATAATAATTTTAAGGACGCTACATCTTTAACACACATTGCCTTTGATAATTCTACCGCAATAGGTGTTACTGGTAATGCAGCAACTATATTTGAAAACACTGCTTTAAACACTATAGT